>Ga0208411_1000925_pt1 | contig 21159 bp, 20 predicted proteins | sample ETN01SmetaG_4_FD_185793 | JGI IMG/M metagenome (GOLD analysis project Ga0208411, IMG submission 185793) | Marine microbial and viral communities from oxygen minimum zone, Eastern Pacific Ocean - ETNP2014F12-01SV261 (SPAdes) (version 2) | ecosystem: Environmental > Aquatic > Marine > Oceanic ... | reverse complement strand
GAGTTTTCATCAATAGTTCTTCCAAGAATATCCTGAAATCTATAATGACCATCAAAACTAGCTATTTTATTAGAAATAGTATTTTCAAAACCTTGGTAGACAGACAAGGTTAGAATTAATGAAGCGATACCAAACGCTAAACCAATTATGGATAATTTACCAGCAAAAGAAGAAAAATTAGACTTATCAGTTGAATTTAGATGACGTAAAGCTAAATGTAAGCTTAACTTCATGTTAATATATATTTAGTTATTTCTCATAGCGGGGAATAGCAAGACATCTCTGATTGATTTATTATTTGTTAATAACATTACCAATCTATCAACACCTAAACCAACTCCACCTGTAGGAGGCATGCCACATTCCATTGCTTCAATAAAATTATCATCTATAGGTTGAGCTTCATCATCACCTTGCTCTTTGAGTTTTACTTGATTTTCTAAACGTTCTCTTTGATCTAAAGGATCATTCAATTCAGAAAAGGAGTTTGCAAATTCTGCTCCACCAATAAACAACTCAAATCTTTCAACTAATTTATTTTCTCCAGAACGATGAGTTTTTGCAAGAGGTGAAATCTCTCTTGGATGATCAATAACAAAAATAGGTTGAATAAGATTCGGTTCAACTAATTTTCTCATCAATTCATCCAATAGCTGACCATAGTTTTCTTTTTTGGATACTTCAATCTTATTTTCTTTGCAAACTAAACGCAACTTCTTTTCATCTGCCTCTAACAAGTCTTCTCCAGTTGCATCTTTAAGTAATTCTAAAAATGGTTTCCTATCAAATTTCTTGCTTAGATCAATTTTAATATCACCCCAATCAACTTGCATATTACCAACGGAATTTGCGGCAAATCTGATAATATTTTCTACTCTATTCATCTGATCTTTGTAATCACTATATGCTTCATACCACTCTAACATAGTAAATTCAGGATTATGGTTTCTATCCATTCCTTCATTTCTAAAATCTTTTGATAGTTCATAGACCTTATCATAACCACCGATAATCAGTCTTTTAAGATATAATTCATCAGCGATGCGTAGATAAAATGTTTGATCTAAAGAATTATGATGAGTTTTAAAAGGACGTGCATTTGCACCACCATATAGTGGCTGTAAAACAGGAGTTTCCACTTCCAGAAAGTCTTCATTATCTAAGTAGGATCGTAAAGCTTTAGTAATTAATGATCTTTTCCTAAAAACTTTTTTGACTTCTGGATTTACAATTAAATCTAAGTGGCGATTGCGATAACGTTGTTCTTTATCCTCAAAGGAATCAAACGTTTCACCATCTTTTTCTTTAACAATTGGTAAAGGACGTGTACTCTTAGCTAAAACTGTAATTGATTTTGCATGTATAGATATTTCTTTTGTTTTGGTTTTAAACACAAACCCATTCACACCAGCATAATCACCTATATCTAGTAACTTGAACATATCATATTGCGATTCACCAACATCATCTTTTTTAATATATACTTGTATTCTTCCACTAGAATCTTCTAAATGAAAAAAAGATGCTTTACCCATTTTACGTATAGCCATGATTCGACCTGCAATTACTACATCCTTATTTTCAAAATTTTTAAAATCATTCTTTAATTCACTGCTATAATTAGATTGTTTAAAATTATGTGGATAGGGATCAATTCCAAATTCACGCAATTTTTTAAGTTTTTGTAATCTAAAGTTAATAATCTCTTTTAAGCTTTGTTTTTCTAGTGACATATTTAACTACTTTTAATTTTTTAATTCTTTATCTGATATATTTTCCATCAAGTAAGCTCTGATAAAATTATCCAAATCACCATCCATAACATTTTGAACATTACCTGACTCAAATTTTGTGCGATGATCCTTTACCATATTATATGGGTGAAAGACATAAGATCTAATTTGACTTCCCCAACCAATATCTTTTTTTTGTTCTTCAAGTTCTTGAATTGCTTCTTTTTCCTTTTCAATTTCTAGTTGATATAACCTAGACTTCAAAACTTTCATTGCCTGTCCTTTATTCTTATGTTGAGAACGTTCATTTTGACATTGAACAACAATGTTTGTTGGTAAGTGAGTAATCCTTATAGCGGAATCTGTTTTATTGACATGCTGTCCCCCTGCTCCACTCGCTCGATAGGTATCAATTCTTAAATCATTAGGGTTTATTTCAATATCAATTTCATCAGAAACAGAAGGGTAAACAAAAACAGAAGCGAAACTTGTATGTCTCCTGCTATTAGAGTCAAATGGTGAAATTCTAACTAATCTATGAATACCTGCTTCAGCCTTTAACATACCGTAAGCATAGTCTCCTTTAATTTCTATTGTTATATCTTTAATACCCGCCTCATCACCTGGTTGATAATCTAATATCATTTTATTAAAAGATTTTCTTTCAATATACCTAGAATACATTCTAAATAACATATCAGCCCAATCTTGGCTTTCAGTGCCACCAGCACCCGGGTGAATAGTTAAAATTGCATCTTGAATATCTTGATTATCACCTAAAATTAATTTTAATTCTAAATCATTAATAATTTTCTCATAATTATTTAACTCATCAATAATTTCTTTATCTTCAACTTCACCGCTTTCAGCAAATTCCAATAATACAGTTATATCACCATGTATCTTTTCTAGATCATCCCAAACTTTAATATTATTTTCTAATCGACTAATGTTTTTCAATATATTACTGGCATTATCTTTATTATTCCAAAAAGTAGGGTTCATCGATTCTTTTTTCAAAGATTCTAATTTGGACTCTTGCGAACTAAGGTCAAAGATACCCCCTAAGTTCGAAATGTTTTGATTCAGATGAAGAGAATCTGTCTTTTAGTTCTAGTAATTCCATTGGGAAATTTACATATCAAACAAATAGAAGATATTGAAATTATATTTAAAGATTAATCGCCTGAAGATATAAACATTCGTTCATTAAGGTAACGACGTAAATCCATTTCATCCATACCTATATTTATAAATCTACCATTTTCCGCGAGTGATATTTTGGATGTTTCTTCAGATATAACTATAACTATTGAATCAGTTTCCTCAGAAATTCCTAGCGCTGCTCTATGACGAGTTCCCATTCCTGGATCAACCATTGTACTTTCAGTTAAGGGTAAAATACATGCAGCCGCATCTATAATATCATTATTAATGATTACAGACCCATCATGCAAAGGAGAACCTGGATTAAAAATTGAAAGCAATAAAGGCGCTGTAACTTCTGCCTTTAATTCAGTTCCTGCTTCTTTATATGATCGTAGACCAGTCTCTCTTTGGATTACAATAAGTGCACCCCATTTATTATTTGTTAATTGAACAGATGCTTCTACTATTGCTTCAATTGTGCGAGATGATCCAATTTGGAAGATTCGTCTAAAAAATCCAGTCTGTCCTACATAAATCAATAAACGTCTAATTTCAGGCTGAAAAAGAATTACAAATGCAACTACCCATACAGTTTGGAATTGATTGACAACCCAAGATGATGCGCTTAAGCCTATAGAATTGAATAATACTGAGGCTATTAATAATATTACTAGACCCAATAACATCTGTCCCGCTCTAGTCTCATGGAAATATTTATAAACTTTATAAAACAGCCAAGTAACAAATATAAGATCAATTATATCAATCAGAGTAACACGTATAAACCATAGATCAAAAAGGTGCATTTAAGTAGTTGCTCCTCTTATTTTATCTGAAATAATTTGAACACGCTTCATTTCTAAAACATCATGAACGCGAATAATACGAGCCCCATTCATAATTGAAGCAGTAATTACAGCAGAAGTACCTTCTAATCTATCATTAACTGGCAAATCCAATGTAAGACCAATAAATGATTTCCTTGATGGACCAATTAAGATTGGATAACCCAATTCTGCAAAAAGATTCAATTTTCTAATTAAAATAAAATTATCATTTAATTGTTTTCCAAAACCTATACCAGGGTCTAAAATAATATGCGTTTTTGGTATTCCATAATCCAAACAAAGATTTATTCGTTTTTCAAAATAAGATATTATTTCATCAATGATATTATCATAATGAGGATTAACCTGCATATTCATCGGGGTGCCTTTAATATGCATTATCACTAAAGGAACATTATACTCTTTTACTATATCTATCATTTTTGAATCAAAATTAAGTCCACTAATATCATTAACAATATCTGCACCTGAGTCTAATGCTTCTTTTGCAACTTCCGATTTATAGGTATCAATTGAGATTGGTATAGAAGAAACAGAACGTATACCTTTAATTACAGGGATAACACGATCAATTTCATCATTAAAAGATATTGCATTAGCACCTGGGCGAGTTGATTCTCCCCCCACATCAATTATATCAACCCCTTGATTAACTAATTCTAAAGAATATTCAATAGCATTATCTAAATTATAATATTTACCACCATCACTGAAAGAATCAGGTGTTACATTTAGTATGCCCATAATTAATGTGGGCGACAGATGATTATTAATGTTTTTAACTAGCGATGAATTAATCAATATAAATAATAATAAAAAATATCAATTTATGCAGATAGTAAATACTAAAGATCCATATTAAGATTTAGATGGTTTTTTAGTAGAACTTTTCTTTTGAGTCTTAACTTTAGAATTATTCTTAACTGTATTAGCAGATCCATTCATTTTCCTCCTACGCAATATTTTTCCATCGATGAGTTTTTGGACATCATTATGATCAATTGTCTCATGCTTAAGTAATGCATTTGCCATTGCATGCAAAATTTTCTCATTCTTTCTTAAAATATTATCCGCAGATTTTTCTGCTTTTCTTATAATTTTAACAACTTCTTCATCAATTAATTTTGCTGTTGTTTCACTATAATCGCGGTGAGACTGTATTTCTCTACCCAAGAATATTTCTTCATTCTTTTTTCCAAAAGTCATAGGACCTAGATCTTCGCTCATACCCCATTCACAAACCATTTTTCTAGCTATCCCTGTTGCCTGCTCTATATCATTACCTGCTCCTGTTGTCAATTCACTGAAAATCATTGTTTCAGCAGCTCTCCCACCAAGTAATATAGCTAAGCGTCCTTCAATATAGTCCTTTGAATAAGTATGTTTTTCATCAATTGGTAATTGCATTGTAATACCTAGAGCTCTACCTCTTGGGATAATTGTTACCTTATGTATTGGGTCTGCTCCAGAAGTTAAAGCTGCAACTACCGCATGGCCTGATTCATGATAAGCAGTCACTTTCTTTTCCGCATCAGATAGAATAACACTTTTTCTTTGGATTCCAATCATAACCTTATCTTTGGCTTCATCAAAATCATCCATATCAACTGATTTTTTCTTTTTTCTAGCTGCTAACAGTGCTGCCTCATTTACCAAGTTTGCTAGATCTGCACCAACTAATCCAGGTGTACCTTTAGCTAATTCTTCCAATTTTACTTTACGTTTATTAATAATAACTTTTTTTGTATGAACTTTAAGAATACCTAAACGACCCAGATAATCTGGGGCATCAACAATTATTTGTCTATCAAATCTTCCTGGTCTTAAAAGTGCCGGGTCTAGAACGTCAGGTCTATTAGTTGCTGCTAGAATAATGACATTCTGTTCTGAATTAAACCCATCCATTTCAACTAATAAAGCATTCAAAGTTTGTTCTCTTTCATCATGTCCACCACCAAGACCTGCTCCTCTTTGTCTACCAACTGCATCTAACTCATCGATAAATATAATACACGGAGAATTTGTTTTTCCTTGATCAAATAAATCACGTACCCGTGATGCTCCAACACCAACAAACATTTCAACAAAGTCAGCACCGCTTAAACTGAAAAAAGGAACATCAGCCTCACCTGCAACAGCTCTTGCAAGAAGAGTTTTTCCCGTTCCTGGTGGTCCAACTAATAACGCTCCTCTCGGAATTTTTGCCCCTAATTTTTCAAATAACTTAGGATGTTTTAAAAAATCTATAACCTCTTTTAATTCTTCTTTAGCCTCAACACAACCAGCAACATCATTAAATGTTATTTTTTCCATATCTGACGTCCAAATTTTTGCTCTACTTTTACCAAAATTAAAAATACCCTTCATTCCACCTGCGCCTGACTGCATCCTTCTTAGAATAAAAATCCATACTGCTATAATTAATAACCAAGGAAGCATATTTAAAAAGTATCCTGTCCAATCTATAGACTGCTGCTTAAAACTATAATCAACACCATAATTATTCCATTCTGACATTATTTCGCGATCAATAAAAGGAATAATAACTTTAAACTTTGTTACATTTTCAATGGGTCCTAGTTCAGATATTATTGTCTGAGGCGTTTCAAACTGTCCTGTAAAGACATCCTCAATTATTGTTGCTTTACTAATAAGCTTATCTTCTAATAATGCTCTATATTGATAATACTGAATTTCTATAGCTTTTTGATCTGCAGAAGTAAATAGTCCTGATAAAAAGATTGCAGTAATTAGTATAAACACCCAAATAAAAGATGTTTTTCCAGCTCTTTTCCATTGAAATTCGTTATTCTTATTATCTTGATTGTCCTTATTTTTCATTTTACCATTTGAAGGATCAATATTTCCATTTTGTTTTGTCATATTTTATTTTTCCAATCTATAAACTTCCGGTAAGTGTCTAAAATTCTGATCATAATCTAACCCGTATCCTACAACATAATCCGGTGCAATTTCAAACCCAATTATATCTATTGGTATACTTAATTTTGCAATATCTGGCTTTAGTAATAAAGTTACAATAGATATGCTCTTTGGTGAAGCTCCATTAAGCCTTTTAACAAGAAACTCAATCGTTAATCCTGAATCAATTATATCCTCGACAATAACAACATGTCGGTTTGTAATGTCAGCAGATATATCCTTTAATAGCTTAACTGTACCCATGCTATTTTGACCTTTATAACTGGATACTTTAATAAAATCTATTTCACAATCAATATTAAGATTTCTAACCAAATCTGATACAAAAATAAAACTTCCATTTAATACACCTATAAATATTGGTTTTTTTTTTACAAAACTATTTGATAATTCCGTGGCTATCTCTTTAACACGGTCTTGTATAGCATTCTCATCAATAATTTTTATTAGATTTTTATTATTAATTTCCATTATTTATATTTCATTTTTTAAAAATAAACTTTCCAAGTTTCGTTGTCTCTGAAGTTATCTTTACATCATCACTTATCCTTTGACCGCATACCCAAATTATTCTTTTACCATCTAACAAAAGCCATTGTTTCTTCTTAGAAAAGATATCAATTTTTTCATCTATAAAAAAATCGCTTAATTTTTTTGACCCATTCATACCAATCGGCCTGAATCTATCACCTTCTTTCCATAATCTAAGAGTAAGGGTTTTATTCTTTATTTTAGCTGCATCAATTATTTCTGAACTCTTCGAATTATTATAATTCTCTTTAACTGCAGAGGATTGCCATGAGAAAATATAATTATCAATTAATATTTCTGTATCTGGTGAAATAGTAACTGATTCCTTTTCAATATAATATTCATTTTTTAATATAAATTTTTTCCTGTCTTTAAGTAGCCTCCAGTTGTTTTCTAGTTTATAAATCTGACCAATTTTAGAATCTGAAACAAACTTATATAATTCATAATGAACATGCCTTCTCCAAGGACCATTTAACAAAGTAAGTTCTTGTAAAATAATTGATAATAAGTATGGAGGAATCGCTCTTAATAATTGCTCATCTAAGTGAATTTGATGGTTATCTTTATTGCAAATTAATTGTGGAATGAGAATAGTTGCCGAAAACTTTAGTGATTCATGAACATCATTAGCATTCTTAGTGATTTGGCTAAATGCAGAAACCAAACTAGAATTTTCATTTTCCCAAGGGGAAACAATTTTATGTCTTAAAAAATTACGAGCAATAGACAAATCATTATTTGATGGATCATCAAACCATGGAATTGCATTATCTTCAATATAATTGTTTATTTTATTTTTAGATAATGATAAAAGTGGGCGAATTAATCTATCTCTTTTTGAATGAATACCTCTTAATCCTGTTATTCCTGTTCCTTGCGATAAATGAAATAAAATTGTTTCTATCTGATCATTCCCATGATGAGCAGTTATAATGTGACAAGAATTATAATCAGATGAAATTTTATATAATGATTTATAACGGAATTCTCGCGCCCATTCTTCAGTGCTCATATCTTTTGACTTTTTATTTGGGTCAAGATGATCAATTATAATTTCTATATCATTTAGATCACAAAATTCTTTAACAAATAACTCATCAGCTGTAGAATCTTTTCTTATATGGTGGTTAATATGGACAGCAACAAGATTTAGCTTTAGAATATGATTTAATTTTATCATACCATAAAGAAGCGCCATTGAATCTTTGCCGCCTGAAATAGCTATAATGATATTCTGATTGCTCTTAATAGATTCTATTCTAGATATACTACCAAGTAAAGATTGTTCGAAACTGTGTAATTTCTGCTCTCTCATTATTTTATAATCTGTTTTATCATATTACTTTTAATAAAGTCATTATCTACAATATTTACCAAATAATAATTTTCATATATATTTTTTAATAATGAGTAAGAAATAGAATCTTTTTCATAAATAGATGCCCAATCATTCATCCATAGGCTAAACGCTTCATTTTTCCAGGTCATGAACGAGCGTGTATCTACTATAGTTGGTTGTTTAATCTTCTCACCAGGAAACACTCCCCATGTTACAACATTTACGCTATCTTTTTTTACGTTTGAAATCAGATCATCAGATAGATTTACAGCTTGATATGAAATGCTAGTATTCTTTTTAATCTTAGTTATTAATCTATCAAGATTTTCTTTTGAAATAAAAAACTCCAAATATGCTTTCTGGTATACTCTTCCGCCTTCAGCTCCCCATCCAAAATGAGGATCGTCAGAGGAAGCACCATTAACATTAGGTTGTGAATTTATAGTAAAATATCCTAATTCATTTAATTTGATTAATTCATTTGAAATCTGCTTACTTTCAATTGCAAGCTTTGTTTCACACCAAGGCAAAACATTAATATCTCCCTTGCAAAAAGACATAAAAATATTTGATATATCTTTTATAGATTGTGGCTGACCCCAAATCTTTTTTCTTCTATCTCTAATTTCATTACTCTGCGATCCCGCTCTTATTGCATGGTATTGGTTTAATTCACCAAAAGTAGGACTACTTATATCTCCCCATCTACCATTCGGAAAATCATCCCAGTTTTCAGTACGAGTAAGATAGCTTATTGGACGATTACTCCAAAATATTGGACGAACATCTTCAGATGATTTTCTTATTTCATCTGAAGATTGCCTCCAAGGTAGTTCTCTATTAGCTTTGTTATCTGAAATCAATCCAATTGAGTTTAATATTTCTTTTACCGAATGCTCTAAATTGAGCGTATAGAAATGCAATCCTGGAACACCTTCTTTTACTAGCTTTTCACACATATCGGCTCCCTGCTCAATACCAAAATTAATTACACTTGCATCATCATTTCTTATTGGTTCAAGTTTTTTAAGAATATTTTCAGGAATATTTACCTTACAAAACTGAGTAAATTTTCTAAATCTAGCATAATTATGAATTGGCATAATTCCTGGAATAATGGGTATATCTATTCCTTTGGATAAACATTTATCTCTAAATATGAGAAATTTATCTATATCATAGAATAACTGAGTAACGATAATATCAACACCTGCATCTACCTTCTCTTTTAAATAAGTAATATCTAAGTCAGGATCAGACTGTTCTTGATGTGTCTCTGGATATGCCCCTACAGCCAAGAAAAATGTGTCACCAAAATTTTTTCTAATATAATGAACTAAATCTACCCCATAATTAAATGCCTGATTTTCTTTTCGCCACTCATTACTACCTTCCGGTGGGTCTCCTCTAAGGGCCAATATATTAGAAATGTTATTTTTTTTAGCGTCAGAAAGAACTTCATCTATCAATTTAACAGACATATTTGTACAAGTAAGATGCATCATAACATCCAATCCAAAGTATTTTTGAATTGTTTTGCTCATATCTAATGTTCTTTCTGCGGTACTACCACCTGCACCCCAAGTAATATCAATATATGCTGGATCAAGAGAGGACATCTTATCAATTCTGCTATATAAATTATCCATACCAAAATCAGTTTTGGGTGGAAAATATTCAAAACTATAGAATACTTTTTTTTGTTTTTTATATTCTTTTATTTTATCTGAAATTTTCATTTAAACTCACAAAACACTGTAAAACATAAATTTAAAGTAATTAATATTAATTTAAATTGGATTTGAGTGAAATTAAAAAAGGGTTCTTTTCCTTTTCAATTTTAAAATTAGTTTCTATTCCATGCCCTGAATAAATTTTCACATCAGATTCTATATTTTCCATTAAATATAAAAGAGATTCCTCAAGCATACCCCAATCTCCACCTGGTAAATCAGTTCTACCAACAGAACCATGAAAAAGCGTATCTCCAACAAAAATTATGTTTTCAATTAACAGACAACAACCTCCAGGAGTATGACCTGGAGTCTCAATAATAGAAAATCTAAATATACCTATATTTAATTCGCCACCTTTTTGTATCCAATTATCTACAGTTGGTACTGGTTTTGCTTCTATGCCAAATATTCTACATGACATAGGATATGATTCTAATATAGGTTTTTCTAAGTAATGAAGATAAAAAGGGATTTTATATCTACTCTTTATTTCTTCAACTGCTCCTATATGATCTAAATGTGCGTGTGTATTAATTATACCAATTGGATTAAATTTATTGTCATCAATAAAAAGAATTATTTTATTGGCTTCATCTCCAGGATCAATCAATACACATTGCTTTGATAATTCATCAGCAAGGATATAACTATTCTCCTGGAATGGTCCAGTAATTAAACTATGAACTTGAAGTTTCAAATATTATCGAAAAATAAGTGGGATAAAACTTTAATTTTTTCTTTATATGAATTAGGATAAAGAAACCATAATGATGCTGATACACTACTAAGGATTGAATTACCATCTTGTGGCGTAAAACAAAAACCACTTATCTCATTACCATTTTTAACATTTAATGTTTGTTCAACTATTACAGTTTGATTTAAGATTCTTCCATAATGACCATGATCCCTACCGAATGAAAAAACTCGACTTGTTAAATTTTTTGATGTAAAAGCAATAAATTGATTTTGATCTAGCCTATTTTTCAAATCATCTAAACTAATTAATTCATCTACCTTTAATGAAAACCAAAGTACATGCATATACTGACTATTTACCTTCATTGCGGAAGAGAATAAATTTAAATCGTAATTTAAAGTTTTAAATAAGTTTGCAGCATCTTCAGCATGATGCGACCCAAATTGTTCTGTAATATGTTCATTGACTAAAGGTGAAGGAATATAACCTCCTTCTTGATGCATATCATTTGCTCTTCTAACACAAAGATATTTTCCTTCTATAAGATTTTCCGCGATATTTTCATTTAAAGCAATAGTATTGGTTATACATGAAATATTATGCGTATTACATGAAACTATTTGAATGAATTGATCCGCATCAATATTTAAGGCATCATCATTAATCCCTAGTGCATATTTTTTACCAAAATCTGATTCACTTCCTTGTGCAAGAAAACCTTTTACATTTCCTGAAAATTTAGAATAATATTTTTCTTTATTTTTATGCCCAACCCCCTTTGGTGTGCAATCAATTACTACGCTCGCTCTAGAGATAGCTTCTTCAGTTTCAAACTCTGGTTCCATCCCAAAAGTACGAAAATCTTCTATTTTATCATTATCAACTGCTAAATGTGCACCACGTTTTTGCAAATCAATAACTTTTGTATAATCACCTTTTAATGCACTATTTTTGTGAAAGGTAACTTGATCAATCCCAAGTTTATCTTTATAATCTGAAAGCAATCCAATTAAAGGTTCTCCAATTGTTCCTGTCCCAATTACGTGTATGATTTTTTTAACTGGCATGTTTTACATTACACAAGACTAATAATAATTATTATAAATATTTTCTTTCATTAAAAATTTGTTTAATAAACCAAATAATTATAAAAATAATTACAACAGTTATTGCACTTACAAAACTATTAAAGAAATAATTTTCCATTAATTATTTTTTCTATTAAATGTGACTCTAAGTACATGCACTCTATAAAATAACATAAATGAAAATAAGATAGTAAAAATTACTAGTGAGATTAAAAATGGTATAATAATCTCTGGGTTCTGTTTTGTTATCTCTACCTGCGGATGAGATTGATATCTTTCCTCCCAAAAACGCACTGAATAAAAAATAATTGGAACATCAAAAAAAGCAACAATGCCTAGCACCGCTGCATATCTTGAAGTGCGTTCAGGATGACCTCCAAATGTTCTTAACATAAAATAACCAACATATATTAAAAATAAGATTAAGGTTGTAGTTAATCTTGGTTCCCATGTCCACCAAGTCCCCCAAATTGGCTTTGCCCATATAGGTCCTGTAATTAATACAAGAACAACAAATAAAGTTCCAATTTCCGCAGCAGCAAAACCTAAATGATCCCAAATAGTTTTCTTATTTATTAGGTACAACACACCTGCTATCATTACTATGAAATACGATAAAAACCCAGTCCATGCTATAGGTACATGAAAATAAAATATTTTTTGTGCCCAAAATTGGTCAGGTATCATAGGTGTATTATTAATAATATTATAAATATTAAATACCATTAAAGTAAATACCGCAACAGCAACTATTACATTTATTCTTTTTGAAAAAAATAATTTCATTATTCTTCAGTTATATATTCAAATATCATGAACCCTAATAAAAAGAAAACTAGAGCAAAAGATAACATTAAATAAATCCAAGCTTGCCAATTAATAAAACTCAATCCTTTAAACCAATAATTTGTAGCTTTAACACAAGCAATTATGTGGGGAGAAACTAAAGGGAAAAAGAGAATTGGCAATAACATTTCACTTAATTTTGCTCTCATGGATAGACCACTAACAATTGTTCCAATAGCCATAATACCTAAATCACCAATAAGAAGTATTAATATCATAATGTGCCAATCGCTAGGGATAGTAAGATTCATAAAAATTATAAATGGTGGGATAATCATAATTTCAGCAATTAAAAGTAGTATTGTTCCACTTATTGCTTTAGATAAAAAGATTATACCCCGATCAATAGGTGCAGCTAAAGTTAGTGTAAAAGCATCAAATTCTTTTTCAAGAGCAAACATTCTATTTAATCCTAAGGAACTTATAAATAGAATAATTATCCATAATAATCCAGGGGAGAAAACATGATTTATTTCCTGGGAAGCATTAAAAGAAAGAGAAAAAATCATAATAATAGCTAGGCCAAAGGCAAACATGGGAATAATAATCTCTTTGGTTCGCAATTCTAGTAAAAGATCTTTACGCACAAGTGTATAAAACATTATTATCGCAATATTTTTATTATTTTTTTAATATCAATTTCATTAGTGCTTTGATCAAATAATAATTTTCTATTATCTAGTAATAACAATCTAGAACAATATGATAAACTCCATTCGGGGTCATGTGTTGCAAAAATCATAGTTTTAGAATTTCCAATCCATTTATCTATGTGACCCTGTGCTGTTTTTCTACCTTTTAAATCCAAAGATGAAAAAGGTTCATCAAAAAATAAAATTTCCCAATCTATAAGATCTGCTAAAGCATATTTCAGACCTTGCAACATGCCTTTTGAAAAAATCTTTATTTGATCATTAATTCTATTTGATAATCCTAATTGATTTAAAGTGCTTACGATACTAGTATCTTTCACTCTTTGTCCATGTATAGAGCAAGCGAACTTTAAGTTGTCTAAGGCGGATAAGGAAGGATATAGACCTACATCATGACCTAAATAAAGAATCCCTTTTCTAATAATTGCTTTTTCTTTATAAATATTTGCATCATTATATAATATGGTCCCCTTATCAGGCTGACTAATTTTTCCTAATATTCGCAATAAAGTCGATTTGCCAATACCATTTTTTCCTAATAAAGCTATCATGTCACCTTGTTCAACTTTGAATGTAATATCTTCTAAAATTGTTCTATGAAAAAAACTTTTATATATATTATTAATGGTATACAATATTATATACCTTGTTTAGGTGATAGCAAATTTATTTGATCAATAATCTCAGATATTTCACTTAGTAATTCAGCTCTAAATGAATTGTAATCTTCTGCATGTATATTTTCGATAAGATATTCATTATCAAGGTATTGAATCTCTCTATATAATATTGACTTTCTTCTTTCTAAAGTATTTAGTAAATCATGATCCTCTTTATCATTGATTATTTCTTTCAGAAACAGAGGCCAAATCGAAAAAAGAAAAAGGCTCGAAAACATTAGAAATAATAAAAGCCAAATCATTGTAATAACAATTTCTTTCTATTGCTAGGCCATAGTGCAATAAGAGTTCCAAAAACAAGGATATAAGCGCCATACCATACAAGTCTTACTAAGGGATTTATCATAATTTGAAAAAAAGCAATATTGTTATCTGTATCTATACTTGAGAAAACAGAATATATATCTCTTTTAATTGTACTATATATATCTAATTCACTATGTGGCTGTCTTCTATCAGGATTAGGATCTAGATGGAAGTATATTCTTTTTTCAGGCCGTAATGATGTAATGATATTTCCATCATCACCAGTTACTAATAACTCTGCAATCCATGAAAAATGATTAGATCTTTCTTCTGACCACAATTTTACTAATTTTAAATTAACATCTCCCAAATGATTCTGTTCATTAATGGCTAATCCAAATTCTTTTTTCATGTTAAATGCCTGACCTGTAAAACCAATAAACATCAAGACTATACCAAGATGAACAAAATAACCACCATATCTACTTCTATTCTTTTTTATTAATGTTACCAATGCAGTTAATATTGATTCATTGAAACGCTTAACCCTTGAGTAAACGCCTCTTTTGAATTCCATAGAAATTGAAATACTGACAAAAACTGAAAGCATAAGGGAGATAACTACATAACCTCTAAGTCCAAAAAATAAAAACACTATTGAAGAGCTTAGTGATATAATGACTGGTAAAGTAAAATTATTTTTCAAGTTTTGTATTGATGTTTTTCTCCAAGCTAATAATGGTCCAACTCCAGTTAAAAACAATAAAAACAAACCAATAGGAATAGTTACTTGATTAAAAAAAGGAGGTCCAACCGTAATCTTTGTTCCCTGGATTGCTTCTGTTATTACAGGAAATATTGTTCCCCAAAAAACAGCAAAACAAAGTGTTACAAAAATTACATTATTAAATAAGAACCCACTTTCTCTTGAAGTTAGAGATTCTATACGCTTATCTGATTTAAGATTAGATAAATTTTTAACAACAAAAAAAACACATACAAATAATAGAATTATAACAAATGAGAGAAAGAATGGACCTAAAGGAGATTGTGTAAATGAATGAACTGATGACATTACCCCACTTCGAGTAAGAAAAGTTCCAAAAATAGTTAATATAAATGTTATCATTATAAGAATCATATTCCATAAACGAAGCATATTCTTCTTTTCTTGTATTATTATAGAATGCAAAAAGGCTGTTCCAGTTAGCCAGGGCATAAATGATGCATTTTCTACAGGATCCCATGCCCAATATCCTCCCCATCCTAACTCTTGATAAGCCCACCATCCACCAAGAATAATACCGCAGCTAAGGGACAACCAAGCAACTAAAGACCATCTTCTAATAGATCTTATCCATAAAGACCCACTTTCTTTTGTCATAAGTGCGGCAAATGCAAATGCAAATGGAATTGTAAATCCAACAAATCCTAAATATAATATTGGTGGATGTATTGCCATCGTTAAGTTTTGTAATAAAGGATTAAGCCCTAGTCCATTCACAACTTCAAAATCAGCTTTGGTTGCCTCAAAAGGATTCGTTATAAACGTTGTAAGAATTAGAAAAAATAGTTGCACTATTAAAATTACAATTAACACCCAAGGCATCATTCCATGATACCTATTTTTATTCTGATGTATAGTGATTAAACTGAAAATAGATAGTATAAATAACCAAAAAAGCAGAGATCCAGATTGACCCGCCCATAATGCGCTAATTTTATATATAGTAGGTGTTTCAAGACTAGTATGATGAGCTACATAGTCTATATTAAAATTACTAGAAATAAGTTCATTGACTAAAATAAACGTAGAAATTATTACAAGAAAAGAGACAACCATCGCCATTCTTCTACCTGAAAGAAATAAGCGATAATCACCTGTACGAATATAAAACAACAATAAAAGGATTGATAAAATAGAAAAACTAGCAGCAAGACTAATTGACACGCTGCCAAATACAGGAATCATATGTTTATATCATCAAGTTTATATGAAGAAGCATCTCGTAAATCTCCCTCATAACGGGAGGCACATTTAGTCTGTAACATATCTGCATTAAATGATCCATTAGAATATGCTCCTTCTACAATAACCTCCGCACCATGTTTAAAGAGATCTGGTCTTGTACCAACGAATTTAACTGGCAATATAGAAGTACCTTCCTTTATGTTAAAATAAACTTCCATTCTATTTGATGGGGATACAATAATAGAGCTGTCAGCGACAACACCACCTATACGAACACGTTCAATATTTTTAGAGTTCAATATTTCTCTAACTGAAATAAACTTTACTAAAGCTTTTTCATTTACAGGATTAAATGATGACCATAAAATCCAAAAAGCAGATATTAGAGATAGTCCTATTACAGTTAAGATTACTTTATATTTTTGCGACATTAAGAATTAAAATATTGTTTAAAAAACTGCAGCTTCCTGCCATTCACCGAATTCAACTTTCATCACAGTAACAATTTCACCAAGTGTTACATATGCTTTTGCCGCTTCAATAATTGAAGGCATAATATTTTTTCCATTTCTACAGCAATCTTGTATCATATTAAGTGATTGTTGCACGGTTTCCTCATTGCGATTATTCCTCAAATTTTTAATAGATTGTATACGTTCATCTTCAACTTCAGATCCAATCTCTAAGATTGGAATATCTATCTTTTCATCATTCTTAATAAACTTGTTTACACCAACAATATATAACTGTTTCTCATCAATTAATCGTTGATAATCTTCAGCTGATTTTGCAATCTCTCTTTGAAAGTATCCATCTTCAATAGCTTGAATTACACCTCCATTCTTTTCAATCTCTTCAAAATACTTCTCAGCATCTTTCTCAAGCTGATCCGTTAGAGATTCAACAAGCCAGCTTCCACCTAAGGGGTCTGCTACATTCGCCACACCAGTCTCATATGCAATTAGCTGTTGTGTGCGTAATGCAATCTCGGCAGCTTTTTCAGATGGTAAAGCAATTGTTTCATCCATAGAATTTGTGTGCAATGACTGTGCACCCCCTAATACGGCAGCAATTCCTTGAAATGCTGTTCTTGAAATATTATTTTCAGGTTGCTGGGCAGTTAATGAACATCCAGCAGTTTGTGCATGAAATCTTAATTTTAATGAACTTTCTTTTTTTGCGCCATATATTTCTTTTAAATGCTTCGCCCATATTCTCCTAGCAGCTCTAAATTTTGCTATTTCCTCAAAAAAGTCTAAATGTGAATTGAAGAAAAAAGATAATCGAGGTGCAAAGTCATCAATTTTTAATCCTGCCTCTAATGCATACTCAATATATGTAAAACCATCAGCTAAAGTAAATGCAAGTTCTTGAGAAGCTGTTGCACCAGCTTCACGAATATGATATCCTGATATAGAAATAGTATTATATTGAGGCATATTTTCCGTACAGTATGACAGCATATCTGTAATTATTCTCATTGATGGAATAGGAGGGAATATCCACTCCTTTTGAGCAGTAAATTCTTTTAATATATCATTTTGTAGAGTACCACGAAGTTTACTTAATGGGACTCCCTGCTTTTCTGCGAGCGCGATATAAAAAGCCAAAAGAATTATAGCTGGGCCATTAATAGTTTGTGAAATAGAAACTTTACTAAGATCGATATCTTTAAGTAATATTTCCATATCATTCAAATTTGCAACATTTACACCGCACCTGCCCACTTCTCCATTTGAAATTGGATGATCAGGGTCATAACCCATCAAAGTAGGCATATCATATGCTATTGATAGCCCGGTTTGCCCTTGGCTTAATAAATAATGGTATCGCTTATTGGATTCTTCCGGGCTACCATAACCTGAAAATTGACGCATTGTCCAAAGTTTACCCCTATACATATTTGCGTGCACTCCTCTTGTATAAGGATATTGTCCTGAGAAACCTAGTTTATCAATATATTCATCATTTGGGTTATCAGGATAATATAATTTTTCAAGATCTTTTCCACTTATGGAGTTAAAATTATAATCTCGTTCAGGAAAACTTTCTACGTCTTCCTTCCATTTTTTTTCTCTTTTAAAAAACTCTTCTTTTCTTTTATTCATAAATAATTTTATGTTTCTATGAAGGTCTTACTCTTAATTTTTATCATCGATTTAATTGTATCAATTATTCCACTTTCATCCAAACCAATATCAGAAAGTAGTTCATCGCGTTTTCCATGCTGGATAAATTTATCTGGTAAACCTAGCCTTTTTATACTTCCTTGATAATTATTCTCTAATAGCCAAGAAGATACACCATCACCAAATCCACCTACTATTACACCCTCTTCAATTGTTAGGATAGCTTGAAATCGATTAATTAAAGATTTTAGATAACTTTCATCCATTGGTTTTATAAATCGACAATTAACTAATTCAATTGAAATACCATCATTTTCAAGATCTTTTGCAGCTTTTTCAACATTATAAGAAATCGGACCCACAGTCAATACTGCTATATCTGAACCTGAGCGTAAAACTTCCCAACTACCTATAGGCAATAGCTCGGCTTGTCCATTTTCATCAAAATCAATCGCGCTAGATTTAGGATACCGAATAGAAAAAGGGGATTCTTTCTGGTTAAGTGCAGAATAAAGCAAGTGACGAAACTCATTTCCATTTCTAGGTGCAGTAACAACTAAATCTTGTATACAACGCAAATAAGCAATATCTAAAGAACCATGATGCGTTGGCCCATCTTCACCAGCAATCCCTGCTCTGTCCATGCAAAATATAACAGGTAAATGTTGAAGAGCAACATCATGTACAATATGATCAAAAGCACGTTGCAAAAATGTTGAATATATAGCCACTATTGGCCTTAATCCCTCTGTTGCAACTCCTGCTGAAAAGGTAACACCATGTCCTTCAGCAATTCCTACATCAAAATATCTATCAGGGAATTCTTTTTCATATGGGACTAAACCAGTCCCTTCTCTCATTGCTGCAGTTACGCAGATGGTATCATCACGATTGCGAGCAACTTCACATGATAAATATCCAAAAACATCTTGAAAAGAAGGTGTGGTTTTAATAACAGGTTTTTTTGCTTGACCATTACTTGAATTAGGCTTGACTGCATGAAATTTTACTGCATCCTTATGATATTCTCCATTCTCTACCTGAGTAGATACCATTCCTTTCCCTTTTTTGGTTAGTATATGCAAGAGGACTGGCTGATTAATATTCTTAATATTTTTCAATGTTTTTACTAGTTCATTAATATCATGACCATCTATAGGTCCAAAATACCGAAATCCAAGTTCATCAAATAATACACCTGGTACTAAAAGTGCTTTTAGACTTTCATCTATTTTTTGAAGTATTTTTTTAGATAATTTCTTTCCCCACGGCAATGAATCAGTAATATTCCAGATTTCATTCCTTATTTTATTATATAGTGGATTTGTCGTGATTCGTGTCAAATATTTGCTTATTGCACCGACATTGGGGCTGATTGACATTTCGTTATCATTTAATACTACAAGAACCTGAGTATTTAAAATTCCAGAGTTATTTAAACCTTCATATGCTAAACCCCCAGTCAATGATCCATCACCAATAATTGAAGCCACTTTATAATCCAGTTTTTTTTGATCTCGAGCTGCAGCCACACCTAGAGCCGCTGATATAGATGTAGAAGCATGTCCAGCACCAAATACATCATACTCACTTTCATTTCTCTTCAAAAAACCACTTAACCCGCCATATTGTCTTATTGTATCCATTTTACTAAACCGACCAGTTAATATTTTATGAGCATAAGCCTGATGACCGACATCCCAAATCAGCTTATCTTTTGGTGTATTAAATACATAGTGCAAAGCAACTGTTAGTTCAACAGCTCCTAATGTGGGCGCTAAATGCCCGCCCACAGCCGTTACGGTTTCAATTGTATAATTACGAACTTCTTCACATAATTCTTTTAATTCTTCTATTGAATAATTTCTGATATCTTTAGGAGAATCAATATTTTTTAAATATTTAAGCTGCATGAAGTTCTTTTCTATTATTAATTATATTATTAAATGCAATCTCATGAAAGATAGAAACATCATTTAGTTCAGGGTGAAATGAGAGGCCAACATGTTTACCAGATTGAACAGCGCATGGTGATCCTTTATAATTAGCTATTATATTCACATTTTTACCATAGCGAATGATTTTTGGAGCTCTTATAAACGTTGCATCAATTCTTTTTTGGAAATTATTATAGTTAATAGTTAAAGATTCAACTAATGAATCAATTTGTCTTCCTGAAGCATTTCTTTCTATATCAATATCTAATAACTTAAAAGTGTTCACACGATCATCCATTGCATTATTAGCCATCATAATTAATCCTGCACATGTACCTAATATTGGATTTTTATCTGCAAACAAACCTATGGATTCGAATAATCCTGAGCGATCAATGAGTTTTGTCATTGTAGTTGATTCTCCACCGGGTATAATTAGTCCACTAATATCATCAAGATTTGAACTATATCGAACATATGTTGATTCCACGCCTAATTGATCAAGAATTAATTTATGTTTCTGAAAATTACCTTGCAGAGCCAATATACCTATTTTCTTCACCACCCTCTCTCCTGTAATAATTGATCTTCAGGGATTTCTGATATATCTAAACCTTTCATTGCTG
>Ga0208411_1000917_pt1 | contig 21245 bp, 17 predicted proteins | sample ETN01SmetaG_4_FD_185793 | JGI IMG/M metagenome (GOLD analysis project Ga0208411, IMG submission 185793) | Marine microbial and viral communities from oxygen minimum zone, Eastern Pacific Ocean - ETNP2014F12-01SV261 (SPAdes) (version 2) | ecosystem: Environmental > Aquatic > Marine > Oceanic ... | reverse complement strand
TGAAATCAGATCGCGCAGAGCTTACAAAGGCCGTGTATGCCCTTCGCTCAGAAATGCATTCTTTACAAAAAGAATTTGGCGGAAGCGCGGCTAAAGCAGAGGTCGGCGAGAAAGACATGCTTACCTTAATGGATCGTCTTTCAAATGCTAGGGGTGGTTATTTTGGCACCTCCTATGGGCCAACAGCGCTTCATATGGCAAGTTTTGATATGGCAAAAGAAATGTTTAGCAGGGCTAAACCAAAAATGAATTCTTTTATTTCTAGGGTTAATTCTCTGGGTAAAGCTTTAGAAGAAGCTGGAGCGCCAGTGTTTCTAGATTAAGTGTTTTTTAAAGCCTGTTAAAGGTATAGGATATAGGGTGTTTATTGCTCTCTATATCCTGGGCCTTTTATATATCTTCCCGTAAACTTGTTTGTGTGTTTACTGTTTAGTAGCACGGGAGTTCCGTTAACAACGACATGAGCGACTCCTGTTGAAAACTTAAGAGGCTCGTCAAATGTTGCGCTGTCATTAACCTTGTTTGCGTCAAACATCACTAGATCAGCAAAATACCCTTCTTTAAGCAGGCCTCTCTTTTTTATTTTAAGGTTTTTTGCTGGTAATCCGCTAAGCTTCCTAACCGCTTCTGCTAAAGAAATCAGCTTTTCGTCTCTAGAGTATTTTCCTAAAACTCTTATAAAACTTCCAAAGGCTCTGGGGTGAGTTTTAAAGCTTTTTGAAATATCAGAATAGGATCCAGCGTCTGAGCAAAAAGAGACCCATGGTAATTGAATTTTTTTCCTGATATTCTCCTCAGACATGCTGAAATATATGCATTGTATTCTGCTGTCGTCTTCAATTACCATGTCCACTATCGCTTCTTCAGGGCTTTGGCCTCTCGTGTTGGCTGCTTCAGCTATGGTTTTTGCTAGATATTTTTTTGACATTTCAGGGTTGTTAAAGCCAACCATTAATATGCCTTCTGGCGGTTGTTCTGCAAGCTGTTTTCTAATGTCATTTAATAGCCGTGGACGTATTTTTGGGTCTTTCATTCTATTTATCCATGCTCTATGACCTCCTTCTTGAACCCATGTTGGGATTACTCCTGTAAGTCCTGTCGAGCTTGCATTATAGGTGTAAATATCTGCGGTGATTTCTAACCCCTCTTCTCTAACCTGCTCAACTCTTTTTATAAGAGAATCAAGCATGTGCCAGTTTGCCTCTCTTGATGCTTTTAAGTGATAGATTTCTGCTGGAATGTTGGCTTCTCTAGAGATGGTTATCAGCTCTTCTAAGGCCTCCATAAGCAAATTATCCTCATTTCTCATGTGAGAAATATACATGCCTCCTTTTTCTGCTGCAGCCCTGCATAGCTCAACTAGCTCTTCTGTTGGCGCATAGTCTGCTGGAGCATAAATTAGTGATGAGCCAATTCCCATTGCACCCTCATCCATAGACCGTCTAACCATTTCTCTCATTCTTTGCATTTCCTTTTTTGTTGCGGGTCTGTTTTCAAAGCCAACCTCCATCATTCGTGCTGTCGTAGCCCCAAGAAATGAAGCAATATTTGTTGAAACGCCATTGTTTTCTAGTGCCTCCATTGCTTCTTTAAAGGAGTGTCGTTTTCCATCTTTTACGTAGGGCCCAGGAGACACTCCTTCTCCAAACACCTCAAGAGTCACTCCTTGTTTTAAGTCGCTTAACGATCTTCCGTCTTCCATCAAAGAAGAGTATGCCCAGCTTAGCATATTTATAAAGCCTGGGGAGACAGAAAGTTCAGTGGCGTCAATAATTGTGTCTGCTTCAAATCTTGTGTTTTCACCCACATATATAATTTTGTCATCAGCAATTCCTATTGAACCAACATAGGGGTCGCTCCCTGTGCCGTCATAAATTGTTCCATTATATATTAAAAGGTCGCATTGGACGGGTTCGTTTTGGCAGGTAAAAAAAAGAAAAGAAATTATTGCTAGCAGCTTATACTTTGAAAAAAGGCTCATAATGTGTTGGGGTTGGTGTCTTGTCGCTAAAGTAACTAAAAATTTTATTATGCTTTTGTATATTCTTTTTTGTTATTATTCTTTCTGAATATTAAATATATTTGTTTAATATGAAAATTTCTGGCAAAGCTGTTGTTTTAACTAACGGGTTGTTTGACACAAAATCTGCAAAGACCGCGCATGGCCTAATTCGTGCTTCTAAAAGATTTGAAATTGTAGCTGTTATCGATAAAAAGTTTTGTGGAAGTTTTGTTTCGTTAGATAAAAACGAAAAAATTGTTCTAAATGACAGTCCTTCAAAAACCCCCATATACAAGGACATGAAATCTTTTTTTGAATCCTCTTTAGATGCAAGTTTTTGTGTTATTGGCGTTGCTTCTGCCGGAGGGCTTCTCCCTGAGGAAATGAGAGGTGATGTTCTTTTTGCTATAAAAAACAAAATGTCAATAATAAATGGACTACACTCTATGTTGGCCGAAGACACAGAATTAAGCAATTGCGCCAAAACACATGGTGTTGCAATTCACGACATCAGAAAAATAAAACCTAGAGACGAGTTGCGTTTTTGGTCGGGCGATATTTCCAAAGTAAAGTCAACTAAGATCGTTGTAATGGGAACTGATTGTGGTCTTGGAAAAAGAACTACAGCAAAAATTGTTGTAGGCGCTCTAGAAAGCGCGGGAAATAGCGCAGACATGATATATACAGGACAAACTGGCTGGATGCAGGGGTGGGATCATGGGTTTATTTTTGACTCAACCCTAAATGATTTTGTTTCTGGTGAGCTTGAAGGAGCTGTGGTTGCCTGCTATAGAGAGAAGAGTCCAGATTTTATAATAATAGAAGGCCAAGCAGCTCTTAGAAATCCGTCTGGTCCATGCGGTGGAGAGTTTTTAATTTCGTGTCAAGTGGATGGTGTTATTTTGCAGCACTCTCCTAAAAGAAAACATTATGATGGTTGGGAGCATGTAGGGGCAATAATGCCAAGCATTGCCTCAGAAGTTGCTTTGATTGAGGCTTATGGAAAACATGTTGTTGCTATTGCGCTATCCACTTCAAAAATGGACGAAAAAGAAGCGCAGGAATATAAAAATGCTATTTCTAAAGAAACAAACAAGCCTGTGTTTTTGCCTTTAGAAGAAGGTGTTTCTGAGCTGGTCAACATTCTTAAAAAGCTAAGAGATGATAATTGACGCTATAGATATAACCTTAGAAGAGATTGCTCTTACAAAGCCCTATTCAATCTCTTATAAAACCACTTCTTCAATAAAAAACTTAGTTATAAAGATTTTGTTAAAAAATGGTGTTTATGGATTGGGTGCCGCCAGTGTTTCTAAGTATGTTGTTGGGGTCGACACAGAAAGCTCATATAAAAATGCTCTGGCGTATAAAGACGAGCTGATTGGGAAGAACATATCTAGTCTTTTTCAAACCCTTGAGTTAATTGAAAAAGACCTGTTAAAAGATCCTGGTTCTAGAGCTGCTTTTAATATCGCACTGCATGATGTTTTTTGCAAAAACTCAAACATTCCTCTTTGTAAATTTCTTGGACAAAAAATAAAACCGCTTCCCACATCAGTGACTGTTGGAATAAAGGGCATTAAAGAAACGCTAGAAGAAATTGAAGATTATTCTGCTACTGGATTTAAACACATTAAAATAAAGCTAGGACAGCAAATTGACCAGGACATTGAGCGTATATTAAAAACTCAGGAGAGATTTAAAAACTCTATAAAAATTAGAGTTGATGCAAACCAAGGTTGGTCTTTTAATGACACTGTTAGGTTTTTTAACTCTGTTGGCAATATTGAGTTAATTGAGCAACCTCTTAAGGTTTCTGAAACAGAGGAATGTTTAGGCTTTCCTAAAGAACTAAAAAAAATAATAGCTCTAGACGAATCTATAGTTACCCCCGAAAATGCCATTAAATTTTCATCAAAAGATTATGCTGGAATTTTTAATATTAAGCTAATGAAGTGCGGGGGAATCTCTGCTGCCAGAGAAATTGCCTCTACCGCCCTTGCTAAAGGAATTGATTTAATGTGGGGCTGTAACGACGAAAGCATTATTAGTATTTCTGCCGCCCTTAACACAGCGCTCGCTTATCCTAATACAAAATATTTAGATTTAGATGGAAGCCTTGATCTTGCTAAAGACATTGTAAAAGGGGGGTTTGTAATTAAAAAGGGTGTTATGAGTCCTGTTTCGGCGCCTGGACTTGGCGTTACTCTTATATAAAACAAAAAGCCCTTCTTTTCAGAAAGGCTTAATTTATTTTAACAAATATAATTATCTGTCTTTTCCTGCTAAATCAAATTTACCATCAACCGTGTGACCAACATGGATGTATATTTGATCTTCGTGTCCTCCGTCAACAAGACTCCAAAACTTTTTTCTGGCTTCAGGATTGTCTGCTCCAGGGTTACTTACTGACTCTGCAAACTCCATTATGTTTTTATAGCCGCTATAAACTTGGACATCATATCCTGAGCCTTTATAATGAGTTGTATATCCTCCACCAAGCTGAAGTCCGTTTGCAACGGCTGGTCTAGTTGCCCAGTCCATAAAAGCGTCTCCCATTGCTCTCCAAGAAGTGCCAACAGAATTATAGCTTCCTACGACAAAAACAAAAGGTATGTCCCAGTCTACGTTTTCTTTTCCTGCATGGTTTTTCTCTGGATTATAGCTTCTCATTTCATCTGTGTGGTTGTCAAAATAGCTCCACCACTCGTCAAATACAACATCCATTTCTTTTTTCTTTTCCTCTGATAATGTGTCGTAGTTTTTTCTAAAAACTGCAAAAATATCATCTTTTACTGCGTCCTCAGGCGAAGCATAAAGGTCGTAGATAACAATGCTGTGTCCTGATCCGTACCAGTGCCTGTAAACCCACTGCTCTTGAAGTGTTCTTTCTTCTCCCATAGACATTTCTGTGATTGTTTTATGTAGTTCTACAAATTTTCCAATTTTAGAGGCTGGCACATCTAAATAAGTTGCCTCCATAATGCCCTGTGCTGACATTGTTAGCGTTGCTAGCAGCATAATAATTAAATTTATTTTTTTCATTTTATTTATTTTTTAGTTAATATTTTGATTTTCGAATATACGGATTTTATAGCGCTCAATACCTTTTGTGTTTTTATTTTGAAAATTTCCACTATATTCACTTGCTGTAACAATAAACAATATATAAATGAGAATCTCTTTTTACTTTTTCTTTGCTTTTTTTGTTAGTTTATTTTTTGTTAGTGCTGCCCTGTCTCAAGAACGAGAGCGAAGAGGGCCGAGATTTGCAATGCAGAAAAAACAAGAAACTCCCGACTCCCTTAAGTCTACATATAAATACACTGAAGCTTTTGCTAACGGATTTTACTCTAACGCGGGTAGTCCTACTCGGTCAGCTAGCGGCAAGCCAGGGCACGACTATTGGCAAAACCAAGCAGACTATAATATTGCTGTTACGCTAGATGCTTCACAAAATAAAATTTTTGGGAATGAAACAATCACTTACACAAACAATAGCTATGACTCCCTTGAGTTCTTATGGCTTCAATTAGACCAAAACCTTTTTGAGGATAGCTCTAGAGGAAATGCTGTTATTCCTGTTGGAGGAAGCAGGAACGGGGCACGAGCTCAAAAGTTTGATGGAGGGTTTAAAATCTCTTCTGTATCAGCTTCTTATGGTAGGGGAAGAAAGAAAGAAACAAAGGCCCTGAAGTATAAAGTTTATGAAACACGAATGAAGGTTTATCTGCCAAAACCCTTAAAGGCTGAGGGAGGAAAAATCAAACTAAATCTTGACTTTTCTTTTACCTCTCCAAACTATGGGTCTGATAGAATGGGGGTGTTGGAAACGAAAAACGGCAAGCTTTTTACGGTTGCTCAATGGTATCCAAGAATGTGTGTGTATGATGATTTAAATGGGTGGAACACCCTTCCTTATTTGGGGGCGGGAGAGTTTTATCTAGAGTATGGGGATTTTAATGTTGATATTACAGCTCCTTCTGATCATATTGTTGTTTGTTCTGGAGAACTCTTAAACCCTGGTGATGTTTATACTGCTGAACAAGAAAAACGATGGGGCGCTGCAGAAAAAAGTGATGAAACTGTTTTTATTCGAAGTGCAGACGAAGTTAATAGCCCTGACAGTAGGCCAAGCAGCAGTACGCTCACTTGGAAGTATAGAGTTGAAAATGCAAGAGATGTTGCCTGGGCCTCATCTTCTGCATTTATTCTTGATGCTGCAAGAATAAACCTCCCTAGCGGTGAAAAAGCAATGTCAATCTCTGCTTATCCTGTTGAAAGCATGGGGGAGAAAGCCTGGGGAAGATCTACAGAGTACACAAAATATTCTGTTGAGCACTATTCAAAAAAGTGGTTTGAATATCCTTATCCTGCAGCAATAAATGTTGCTGGTATCGTTGGTGGAATGGAATATCCTGGTGTGTCTTTTTGTAGCTATAAAGCCACTGAGGCTGGTTTGTGGGGCGTAACAGATCACGAATTTGGACACAATTGGTTTCCTATGATTGTTGGCTCAAACGAAAGGCTTTATGCCTGGATGGATGAAGGGTTTAATTCTTTTATTAATGAGTTAAGTACAAAAATGTTTAATGACGGAGAATATTATAGAGGAGCGGGCGATATGCATCAGCAGGCGCAACGCCTTGCTCAATTTGAAAGGTTTATGGGAGAAATGGAGCCTGTGATTAGCGCTCCTGACAATTTAAAAGAAATGAGTTTGGGAATTTTAGGATATCAAAAGCCCGCTCAAGTATTAATGATGCTGCGCAACAGCGTGCTAGGAGAAGAGCGTTTTGATGAGGCGTTTAAAGAGTATGTTCATCGGTGGGCCTACAAGCATCCAGGTCCAGACGATTTTTTCAGAACAATGGAAAATGTTTCAGGTGAAGACCTGGGCTGGTTCTGGAGGTCCTGGATTCTAAATAACTGGAAATTAGATCAGGCTATTACGGGTGTTACTTACAAAAAGAATTTTAAGAAGGTGCGCGGCGCAACAATTAGTATAAAAAATCTGGAAAAAATTCCTATGCCTGTAGAGATTGAAATAACTACAGTTAGTGGAAAGAAAATATTAAAAAAACTGCCCGTAGAGATTTGGAAAAGAAATGTTGAGTGGTCATTTACGGTTGTTGTTTCAGAAGAATTTAAGTCTGTGGTTATAGATCCTGAAAAAAAGTATCCTGACATCAATAGTGAGAACAATGTTTGGCGTGGAAAATAATTATAAAAAACCCCTCAAGAAGAGGGGTTTTTTGGTGGTCCCACCTGGGCTCGAACCAGGGACCAAATGATTATGAGTCATCTACTCTAACCAACTGAGCTATAGGACCAAATAGTTTGCAATATTAATGAATGTTTTTATAATCACAAAAGGTTATTTTATCTCTTGACAAAGCTCAATAAGAACGCCGTTGGTTGTTTTTGGGTGTAAAAAAACTATCATTTTATTGTCAGCTCCTTTTGTTGGGGTTTTTGAAACAAAAGAAAACCCTTCCTTTTCAAGCCGCTGAATTTCCTTTGAAATATCCTCAACATGTAGTGCTAGGTGGTGCATTCCTTCTCCTCTTTTATCAAGAAATCTTGAAATCGGCCCACTATTAGATGCTGATTTTAAAAGCTCTATTTTCTGGTCCCCAAGCTTAAAAAAAGATGTTGTTATGTTCTCTGTTTCAACTGTTTCCATTTTATAGTTTGCGCTTCCTAGGAGTTTTTTAAAAAGATTGTTTGATTTTTCTAGATCTTTTACTGCTATTCCAACATGTTCTATTTTCTTTATCATACGGCAAAGTTAGTTTAAAATATTTTTTCTTTTATTTAACCTTTCAAATATCCTACTTTTACTGTATGGAAAACACTCGCCAAAAAAAAATTTCTAAAATTCTACAAAAAGATATTGCTGAAATTCTTCAACAAAAAATGAAAAAACAGGGAACCAAGGGGGTTCTTATTTCTGTTACTAAGGTTGATGTTTCTCCGGACCTTTCTTCCTCTAAGGTTTTTTTAAGCGTCTTTCCTTCAGCCATGTCTCAGCAAATATTAAAAGAAGTGTCTTCTGCCACAGGAAGCATAAAGCATCGTGTTTCTCAAAAAGCAAAAAATCAGCTAAGAAAAGTTCCTGGGCTCGTTTTTTTCTTAGATGATTCCTTAGATTATATTGACCGGATTGAGGTCTCTTTAAAAGGCTTGGACAATCCCATAAAAAAACAATCTTAGTGAACACTTCCTACTACATAGCCCGTCGCTACCTTGTTTCTAGAAGCTCCAACAATGCTATTAATTTTATGTCACTTCTTGCTGGTGTTGGTGTTTTTGTGAGCGCCGCTTCTCTCTTTGTTGTTCTTGCGGGTTTTAATGGTTTAAAAGATTTTAGTCTTGGTTTTATTTCATATACTTCCCCTGACCTAAAGGTTTCCGCAAATAGTGGCAAAAGTTTCTTTCTTAGTGAAAAAAAGTTTGTGGAGATTTCGGGTCTTTCTCTCTTTTCTGGTGTCTCAAAATCTGTTGAAGAAAGAGTGCTAATTAGCACGAACAAAAACAATCAGGTTGTTCGCCTCAAAGGAGTTGACGGCTTGTTTCCTTCAAGCATCGTTGATTCTATTTTGGTTGAAGGACATTGGGTCAATCAAGAGGAAAGCGTGATTGTTGCAGGGTGGGGAGTCGCAAACAGCTTAGGGCTTGAAGTGTTGGACAACATCAATGCTCCTGTCCTTTACGCTCCCAGGCCTGGTTCTGGGCAAGTGCTTTCTGTTGATGATGCTTTTGCGAGCTCTGCGTTTATCACATCGGGGGTTTTTGAAATTAATGAGGAATCAAACAACAATTTAGTTTATACTTCTTTAAGTGCTGCGCAAGAACTGCTGGGATATGCTCCCTCTCAAATAAGTTCTCTTAATTTTTATCTACATAGCTCTGTAAATGAGGCCCTAGCGGTGGAAGAAATTAAAGCTGTTCTAGGAAATTCTTTTCTTGTTAAAAACCGTCTTGCACAAAACGACACTCTTTATAAAATGTTAAATACTGAGCAGGCTGCAGTATATTTAATCTTCACTCTTGTTGTCGTTATTGCTCTTTTTAATGTGGTTGGCGCGTTAATTATGATGATTTTAGAAAAACGCAAAGATCTTGCTGTCCTTTTTAGCCTTGGGCTTGTAAAAAAAGAAATTGGACAGGTCTTTTTCTATCAAGGCGTGTTAATCTCTGTTTTTGGTTCGTTGTTTGGGGTTTTTGTTGGTTTTTGTTTGGTTGTTCTGCAGCAGAGCTTCTCTTTGTTTATGATAACTCCTTCCCTTGCCTATCCTGTTTCGGTTTCTGCCATGACCTTTGTTGTTGTGCTTCTTACCGTTGTTGTTTTAGGAAGCTTGGCTTCTAAGCTTGCCTCATTACAAACATTAAAATCTCTTGAAAACAAGTTTTAAAAAACCTTTAAGATGTTGTTAAGGGCTAAATATACTTCTTTTGGCTTGTCACTTGTTACTAGCTTTTGTCTGTGCGGTTTAAAGCCTGGGGTTCCTTTAAAATAGTTGGCATAGTGTCTTCTTGTCTCATAAATTCCTAGTCTTTCGCCTTTCCATTCAATTGCCATTTCTAAATGTCTTTTTGCCATTGCTACTCTTTCAGGAATTGTTGCGGGGGGAAGATGCTTCATTGTTTTTAAATAGTGTTTCGCCTCATTAAAAAACCAAGGGTTTCCTATGCTTGCCCTTCCAATCATTGCTCCGTCAAGCCCAAGGGTTTTAACTTGCTGAACCTTTTCTGGAGTATTTATGTCTCCGTTGGCAAAAACAGGAATGTGCATTCTGGGGTTATTTTTGACTTTTTCTATGTAAGTCCAGTCTGCATCGCCTTTATACATTTGGGCCCTTGTTCTTCCGTGAATTGCTATTGCCCTGCATCCAACATCCTGTAGTCTTTCCGCTACCTCAATGATTTTTATAGAGTCCTGGTCCCAGCCAAGGCGCGTCTTAACTGTTACAGGAAGTTTTGTTCTTTTAACAATTGCCTTGGTTAAGCTTTCCATTAAGTCAAGGTCTTTTAATATTCCTGCTCCTGCTCCTTTAGAAACAACCTTCTTGACCGGGCATCCGAAGTTTATGTCTATAATATCGGGCTTTGTTTTTTCTACTATGTCTACGGCATGAAGCATTGAGTCAAGGTTTGCTCCAAATATTTGTATTCCAACAGGCCTTTCTTTCTCGTAAATGTCTAATTTGATTTTACTTTTTGCCGCGTCCCTTATAAGCCCTTCGCTTGAAATAAATTCTGTGTATACAACGTCTGCTCCATTTTCTTTGCAAAGCGCTCTAAATGGTGGGTCGCTAACATCTTCCATTGGGGCTAAAAGCAACGGGAAGCTTCCTATCTCTATGTCTGCTATTTTTACCAATTTCTTTGTTTAGTTCTGGGCTGGGGCAAAGATACAGAACTCTTTGCGTTTCTCATTATCTCTTTGGCTTGATAAGGTTTTTTTGCTATATTTTTGCTTACTTTTGTTCACTGTTATTTTCTTATATGAACCATATTCGAAATTTTTGTATTATAGCCCACATTGACCACGGCAAAAGCACTCTTGCAGACAGGCTTTTAGAATACACCGGGTCTGTCTCTGACAGAGAAAAGCAAGATCAGCTTCTGGACAACATGGACTTAGAAAGAGAAAGGGGAATTACTATTAAGTCTCATGCCATTCAAATGACATTTCCTTTTCAAGAAACAAGTTTTGTTCTGAATCTTATTGACACCCCGGGCCATGTTGATTTTTCATACGAGGTGTCCAGATCAATAGCTGCTTGTGAGGGAGCCCTGCTTGTTGTTGATGCGGCTCAAAACATTCAGGCCCAAACCATATCAAATCTTTATTTGGCCTTGGAAAATGGGTTAGAAATTGTGCCTGTCTTAAACAAAATTGATCTGCCTAGCGCAAGCCCCCAAGAAGTTACTGACGACATTGTTGACTTGCTCGGGTGTAAAGAAGAGGATGTAATTCCTGCAAGCGCTAAAACAGGAGAGGGTGTTGAAAAAATTTTAGAGGCAATTGTAAAAAGAGTTCCTTCTCCTAAGGGAGACAGGTCGAAGCCGCTTCAAGCGCTCATTTTTGACTCTGTTTACAATCCTTTTAGAGGTATTGAGACTTATTTTAGAATTGTAAACGGCTCTATAAAAAAGCATCAGAAAATAAAATTTGTTGCAACCAACAAAACATATCTTGCTGATGAGGTTGGCACGCTTAACCTAAAGCAAACAAAAAAACCGGAGATTTTTGCCGGAGATGTTGGTTATTTAATAACGGGAATCAAGGACGCAAAAGAGGTTAAGGTTGGGGACACGATTGCTGATGCAGATGATCCTGGTGCTGTTGCAATTGAAGGCTTTGAAGATGTAAAGCCAATGGTTTTTGCTGGAATTTATCCTGTTGACACAGAAGACTATGAAGAGCTAAGGGGTGCCATGGAAAAGCTTCAGCTTAATGATGCTTCCTTGGTGTTTGTTCCTGAAAGCTCTGCCGCTCTTGGCTTTGGGTTTCGTTGTGGTTTTTTAGGAATGCTTCACATGGAAATTGTCCAAGAAAGACTTGAGAGAGAGTTTAGCATGACGGTGATTACCACTGTTCCTAATGTTTCCTACATTGCTTTCACAAAAAAGGCTCCTGACAAAGTCTTAAATGTAAACAACCCTTCTGACTTGCCAGAGCCTTCTAAGCTTGACAGAGTTGAAGAGCCTTACATAACTGCGTCTATTATTACTAAATCAGATTTTGTTGGAAACGTGATGTCTTTGTGTATTGAAAAAAGAGGAATTGTAAAAAATCAAACCTATCTAACAACCTCTCGGGTTGAGCTTGTTTTTGAAATGCCTTTAGCAGAAATTGTTTTTGATTTTTACGATCGCTTAAAGACGGTCTCTAAGGGTTATGCTTCTTTTGATTATTCTCCTATTGGAATGCGCCCATCAAAGCTTGTTCGGGTTGATATTCTTTTAAACTCTCGTCCGGTTGATGCTCTTTCGGCCCTTATACATGCTGATAATGCGTATTATATAGGAAAAAAAATATGTGAAAAATTAAAAGAGCTTATTCCGCGCCAGCAATTTGATGTCCCTGTTCAGGCTGCTATTGGGGCAAAAATTATTTCAAGGGAAACCATAAAAGCGCTTAGAAAAGATGTTACCGCAAAGTGTTATGGGGGTGACATTACAAGAAAAAGAAAGCTTTTAGAAAAGCAAAAAAAGGGCAAGAAAAGAATGCGTCAAGTGGGAAATGTTGAAATTCCTCAAGAAGCCTTTATGGCTGTGTTAAAGCTTAACGATTAGTCTTTTACTGTAAGCCTAAGCACAGAGCATGCTGATTTTTCTGTAAACTTATCCTTTCCTCCGCCAAAAAGTACATTTATCCAGTTGTCTTTTTCTGGTGTTCCTAGGATAAGCAGATCGTAGCCTGCGGACATTCCTGAAATTGTTCCAACAGGGTCGTCACTTTTTACTATTGAGACCTCTGCCTTGACCGTTGATTGTTCCAGCTTAGACGAAGATTTCTCTTCCATTGCAAAAATAGTTTTGCTTGTGGTCTTCTCAGGAACTACGTGTAAAAGGGTTAGGGATGCGCCATAAAAAGTGCAGACTCTTTGAGCTGTCTCAATAAAGTTTCTGTCTTTTCTTCCCGGTCTAAGGGCTAAAAGCACTTTTCCTACATGCCTAACGCCTTTGTCTTTAAATAGGGCAAGATTTGAGTTTATGTTCGCCAACAGCCAGCCTATCGGATTGCTAACCAAGATTCCGCTGTGTGAACGGCCGTCCCACCCCATAACCAACCACTCACAGCTGCTCTGGGAGCTAAGCTCGTTAATTGTGTTTGACAGCTCGTGTGTTACAACAGATTCAAAATCAACAGTGACCCCTTTTGACTTTGATAGCCCTGTAAGCCTTCTTTTTAAAGACATTGAAGCCGATGAGTCTTCAAGCACTGCGTCAAGATATGTCTGGTTTGGTATCTCTGTTATTTTTAGTGCTTGTATTTTTTTCTTGCTGTTAATTGCCGCGGCTATATCAACTAGGGCTTCTGGTGAGTTTTCATTTCCTAGCAGCGGAACTATTGCTCCTGCATCTGAAGCTATCTTGGGGTCAATATTGGTTGTCGTTTTTATTTCTTCAAGGGGCTGCTCCTCTTTCTCGTCCTCTTTCTTGTTAAAAAGATATAGGGCTGGCCTATGGCCATAATTTCTTAAAACGCCTGTTCTCATTACTTCTTTTCCATAGACACTATATATTATTGCCCCCAATATAAATATTCCAAAAATTGCAAGAATTGGCATCATGCCTAGAAAAGCTAGAAAAAAAAGGCCACTTAATATTCCGAAAATTTGAACGTATGGGTAAAGCGGAGACTTATATTTTGGCCTGTACCATTGCGCCGAGGTTTCTCTAAGCACAATTACCGCCATGTTAACTGAAACAAACATCATAACCTTAAAGGCGCTTGCAAGCTTTGCTATTTTTATTACATCTAAAAAGAGAATAACTAAAAGCATGGTTATGCAGGTTATCGTTATTGTTGTAACAGGAGTTAAATACTTCTTGTCAATTTTGCTCATAAACTCTGGCAGCAATTTGTCTCTTGCCATTGCAAAAGGAAATCTGGATGAGGCGAGAACTCCTGCGTTTGCTGTTGAAATAAGGGTTATTATTCCAATAATGGCCATCAAAACACCTATTATTGGTCCTCCCATTTTTAACGATAGTGTATAAATGGGCTTAAGGTCGTTTCCAAGGGTTTCAACAGGAATATTTCCTACTAAAACAAAAGAAACCACAACATATATTATCGTAATTAGCACAAGCGAAAGAATCATTGCTAGGGGAAGGTTTCGAGAGGGGTTCTTAATTTCTTCAGCTATTGCTGCCACCTTTGTTACGCCTGAGTAAGAAAGATAAACAAACGCTACCGTTGAAAGCAGCCCAATATTGCCTTTTGTTTTAAAAGGTGTCAAAAACTCTGGGTCCATGTATTGTAGCCCAAAGAATGATATCATAATTAAAGAAAGCACACTTATTCCCACAGCATAAAGCTGAAACTTTCCTACCTTCTTTACTCCTGTAATGTTTAGAACAAAGATTATTGCTAAAAAAATTAGGGCCACATATTTTGTTAGCTCTTGGTCCATGTTTATTACAACAAGCATGTAGGCGCCTAGGCCAACAAGGGCAAAAGCACTCTTTAAAAGCATTGCTAGCCACAGCCCTATTCCTGAAATTGTTCCAAAAATTGGCCCAAAGGCGCGCTCAATATAAACATAGGTTCCTCCAGAGCTTGGCATTGCTGTTGCTAGCTCTGATTTAGAAAGTGCTGCGGGTAATATGCACAGAGCCGCTATTAAATACGCCAGCCATAAAGAGGGTCCCGTCTTGGCCGCCGCAAGTCCTGGTAAAACAAAAATTCCGCTTCCTAGCATTCCTCCCAGACTAATTGCAATTACTGCCGGAAGAGCCAAACTTCTTTCTAATTTCTTCAAAATATTGTTTTATATTTATAAAAATACTAAATATTAATTTCTCGTGAATTTATATCCCATTATTGCTGGTAATTTTATGCTTGATGGAGGAGCTATGTTTGGGGTGGTTCCAAAATCTATTTGGCAAAAAACAAACCCTGCAGACTCTAAAAACATGATTCAAATGGCCGCCCGGTGTCTCCTTATTGAAGACAGTGAAAGGCTAATCTTAGTTGACACGGGGATGGGGAACAAACAAAGCGAGAAGTTTTTTAGCTATTATTATAGATGGGGCAAAGACACGCTTGTTTCCTCTCTAAAAAAATACGGATTTCAGCCTGATGATATTACAGACGTTTTTCTAACTCATTTACATTTTGATCACTGTGGGGGCAGCATAATAAAAACTGGTGAAAGTTCTTTTGAAACTGCTTTTAAAAACGCTAAATACTGGAGCAACAAAGACCATTGGGCCTGGGCTTCTAGCCCCAACAAAAGAGAGGGTGCTTCTTTTTTAAAAGAAAATTTTTCTCCAATTCTTGAGTCTGGTCAGCTCAACTATATTGAAAAGGTGGCCAACAATTATTTGACAGAGTCTCCTTTGGGCTTTGATGTCTTGTTTGTGGATGGTCACACCGAAAAACAAATGATTCCAATTATAAATTATAGGGGGCAAAAAATTGCTTTTGCCGCTGACCTTGTTCCAACTCATGGCCACATTCCTGTTCCTTATTTAATGGGCTATGATGTCAGGCCGTTAATATCTCTGGAGGAAAAAGAAAGGTTTTTAAATTATTGCCATGAAAATGATGTGTTTTTGTTTTTTGAGCACGATGCTTTTGTTGAGGCGGGGACCCTTCAAAAAACAGAGAAAGGGGTTCGTCTAAACAACAAACTAAAATTGTCCGATTTATGAAAAATTTGTTTGCACTTATTGCTTTTGCTGTCGGTTTTAGTATGAATGCGCAAGCAGGGTATTGGCAACAACACGCTGACTATATGATGGCTATTGATGTTGATGTGGAAAATTTTACCTACTCTGGAGAACAGTCCTTGGCGTATACAAACAACTCTCCCGACACGCTTCAAAGAGTTTTTTATCACCTGTATTATAATGCTTTTAAGCCCGGCTCTGGGCTTGAGGCTGCCTCGCGCAATGCCTATAGTGACAAGAGGAATATGTCTAAAAATCTTCTTTCTTTAGAAAAGGATGACTGGGGAGACGTTAAGATTCTTTCTCTAAAACAAGACGGGGTTTTAATAAAGTACGCAACAAAAGAAACTATTTTAGAGGTTGCCTTAGCGACTCCTTTGCTTCCTGGGAAAAGCACTACGCTTGATATGTCCTTTTTTGTAAAGGTGCCCTCTCTTGTGCGCAGGGCCGGAAAAAATAATTCAGATGGCGTTGCTTTTTCTATGGCTCAGTGGTACCCTAAGCTTTGTGAATATGACGATCAGGGCTGGCATGCTAATCCTTATCTTGGAAGAGAGTTTTATGGGGTTTGGGGAGATTTTGATGTTACCATTAGCATTGACAAAGACTATACTGTGGCTGCATCTGGCTATTTACAAAGCCCTGAAAAGATTGGGCACGGCTATGCTGTTCTTGACCCAGACGTGGTTCATGGAGAAAAAATTTCTTGGCGCTTTATTGCTCCCGGCGTTCATGATTTTAGTTGGGCTGCTGACCCAGAATATATTCATGATGTTGTTCCTATAAAAGATGGGCCTATGATGCATTTCTTTTATAAAAACGAGGGGCCCTATTTGAAAAGCTGGAAAGAGTTTCAGCCTTATGCCGTCGAATTTCTTACTTTTTTCAGCAACAACATCGGTAAATATCCTTACAAACAATACTCTGTAATTATGGCTGGTGATGGTGGAATGGAGTATGCTATGTGTACTTTTATAACCGGCTCTGGCTATTCAGACTATAGAAGGCTGCTCGGGGTTACTTCACACGAAATTGCTCACACATGGTTTCAGTTTCTGCTGGCCACCAACGAGTCTAAGCACGCCTGGATGGATGAAGGGTTTACGAGCTATATAGATGATGTAGCATTAAACGCGGCTCTTAATCTTAACAAGACTGTTCCTAATGATGGGGCCTACAAAGGCTATCTTCGTTGGGTTTCTTCTGGGCTTGAAGAGCCCCTAACAACTCATGCCGATCGTTTTAAGTTTAATCAAGGCTATGGTGCTTCTTCCTATGACAAGGGCTCGGTGTTTTTGTCTCAGCTTGGCTATATTATAGGAGAAGAAAACCTTTCAAAAACTCTAAGGTTTTATTTCAAAAAATGGGCTTTTAAGCATCCTCGGCCCTATGATTTTATTCGTTGTGCCGAGCTTGTTTCTGGGCTTGAGCTTGATTGGTATTTAATGGATTGGGCTCAAACAACTAAACAAATTGACTACCAGGTAAATTCAATTATTGGCGAAGGGTCTAGCACAAAAATTGTTCTAAAAAGAGGACGACAAATGCCAATGCCAATAGACCTTCTTGTGGTTTTTAAAGACGGCTCTTCTCAGCTATTTAACATTCCTCTTACAATGATGAGAGGAAACAAGCCTCTTGGCAAGGCTGTTCTGCTTGACTCTTGGTCTTGGGCTCAGCCTTTTTATGTTTTTGATCTTAGTGTCGAAAAAGAAAATATTCAAGAGGTTGTAATAGATCCTTTGGGTTTTACTGCAGATGTTAACAGAAAAAATAATCGCCTATAATGTCTGATGTCCCTTTTTCTATTAACAAACTAAAATCTTCTAAGGCAATTGATTTGCTTTTTGCAAACGGAAAATATTTAAAAATTTCTGGCTTTAGTTTAATTTACCTAAAGCAGAAAAACCGGTCTTCCAAGGGGCTTTGTGTTGGTTTTTCTGTTGGTAAGAAGCAGCAGGCTCTTGCTGTTGATAGAAACAAAACTAAGCGATTAATGCGTGAGTCTTTTCGTCTTTCTGTTAACGACCTATTAGTTTCTAACAATTCCTTTTATCATATTATGTTTGTGTGTAATGAAAGCTCCCCTCCTTATTTTTCTTCTGTTTCTGATAAAATAAAATCCTTACTTTTGTCTTTCTCTGAATCCATAAAAAATGATTAAAAGATTTTTTTGTTTTTTGCTTTTTATTCCTGCCTTTTGTCTTTCTCAAATTAATGTTGAGCATACTATCTTTTTTGATACTGACGAGTTTTTTATGGGGCAGACAGAAAAGGCAAGGCTTTATAGTTTTGTTAAAGGTCTCTCTAAAAAAGATCTCTTAAAAATAGAAATTTCTGGTTTTTGTGATGATGTTGGTCATGAAAACTATAATTTGATTTTGTCTCAAAACCGAGCTAATGCTATAAAAGATGTTTTTACTTCTCTTTCTTTTTTTCCTAATAAAATTGTTTCTGTTGACGGAAAAGGAGAGGTTCTTTTAAATATTTATTCTTCTACTGATCCTGAAATTACAAGGACTCTTAACAGAAGGGTTGATGTTGTTGTTAGCTATGTTACTCCTGCTGTTTTGTCTTCTATAAAAAAGAAGCTTCCTTCAAATCGTATTGTTCTTAAAAACGTTCATTTTATAACTGGCTATAGCTACTTAACCCGTGGGTCAAAAGAAACGTTAAGCGCTTTGGCTAAAGACCTTAAAAAAGAATCCTTTTCTTTTGTTATTCAAGGCCATGTTTGTTGCACTGATGGTGATATAGATGCCATAGACAAAAGAACCAAAAAAAGAAATCTTTCTGTTGCCCGTGCAAAATTTGTTTATGAATATTTTTTGGATAAGGGAATAAAAAAGTCGCGCATGTCCTATGAAGGTCTTGGACACAAGTTTCCTTTAGGCGGGTCTATTGATAAAGACAGAAGGGTAGAAATTTCCGTTTCTTCTAATTAAATTTTAGCACCATTTTTTGGTGGGGTATTCCGTCCTCAAAATATTCTCCTCCCTCTACCTTAAAGCCTAGGTCCTTATAAAATTTGTCCAAGTATTTTTGTGCAGACAGCTCTACTGCTTTTTCTTTTTGTGTTTCCTTAATATATTTTATAGATTCCTTCATTATCTGTTTTCCTTTTTCTTCTCCTCTATTTTTTTTTCTTACCGCTACCCTTGCTATGCTTGGCAATTCATAATACTCTCCTGCCTTAAAGATTCTTGTATAAGCAATTATTTCTTTCCTCTCTTTTCCCATCAGGTGCATTGCTTTTTCGTCCTTTCCATCTAGATCTTGATATGCACACTTCTGCTCAACTACAAAAACTTCGTTTCTTAGTTTTAGTATTCCATATATTTCTTCTACAGAGAGTTCTTTAAATTTTTTTACTACTATTTTCATTCAATGTTTATTTTGTCTCTTCTTCTCTTGTGTCTTCCTCCTTCAAATTCTGTTTTTAAAAAAACTCTTGTTATTTCTTTCGCTTCATCTATTGTAACAAATCTTGCAGGTATGCTTATAATGTTTGCGTCATTGTGTTCTCTGGCTAAGAGTGCCATTTCTTTATTCCAACATATTGCGGCTCTTATGTTTTTGTGTTTGTTTGCCGTCATCGCTACTCCGTTTCCGCTTCCACAAATTACAATCCCAAGATCTGCTTTTTTGTTTTTTACATCTTCTGCAACAGGATGTGCTAAGTCGGGGTAGTCCACACTTTCTTCATTATCTGTGCCTTTGTTTATTACTTCTATTCCTGTTTTTTTTAATTCTTTTTCAATTTCTTTTTTGTGATTCGTACCAGCATGATCATTTCCAATAGATATTATCATTTTTGTTTTGTTTTGTTAATAACTAGTTAACTATCTTTTAATAAAACCTGTTTTTAAAAAAATTTCTTTTTCTTTTTATTAATCCCCTTCCTTTTTTTTAATTACTTAAAACTTTATTAATATTTTTTTTATGCTTATTAAAAATTTCTTTCTTCTTTTTTATTAAAAATTTAATTTTAATAAATTAAATGTTTCTTGTTTATATCTAATCTAAAAAGCTGATTATAAGTTCTTTAGACCGTAATTTCTTGTTTATTATTTCTTAATATATGGTTAATATCATAAAAAACAATATTTAACTATTAAGTTATTAAATTCATTAACAAACCATTATATATATTATAAATATTTTTATAAATAAAAGAATTATAATGATGGGGTGTGTATAAACTAAATAAATTTTAAAAATATAAAAGGACATTAAAGTGTAGTTTTGTATATGTAATCATTTTAAAATTGAATTGAAGAAAAATAAATTATTTGTAGGAAGGATAGAAATAGGTAAAAAAGGAGAAGTAAATATTTTATCTAAAAACATAGAACATAAGATTTTTGTAAACGAATCTACTTTAAAATATTTTCATAATGATGAGGTAGAATTTTATATAAATAAAAGAAAAAGAAGAGGAAAATATTTAGCCATAATTGAAAGGTTAGTTAAGAGAGAAAAAGAAAGATATGTAGGAACAATACAAATAAATGAAAGTTTTTCTTTTACGATTTTAGATGACAAAAAAATACATGTAGATATTTTTATTCCTAGAGGAAATACAAGTAATGCTGTGGACGGGGATAAGGTAATAGTAGAAATTTTAAAATGGAAAAAAAATGATATATCTCCCACAGGGAAAGTAGTAGAGGTGTTAGGGAAACCAGGAGAACATGAGACGGAAATAAGGTCAATAATAAAACAAAATGAGTTTCCTGTAAAATTTCCAGAAGAGGTTGAAGAATATGTAGAAAATATTAATAAGGAGATAACGAAGAAGGAAATAGAAAAAAGAAGAGACTTAAGAAAAACACTAACGTTTACAATAGACCCTATTGATGCAAAAGACTTTGATGATGCAATATCTTTTAAGGAGATTGAAAATGAAGTATATGAAATAGGAATTCATATAGCAGATGTTGGACACTATGTTCAAGAAAAATCAATTTTAGACGAAGAAGCCCTTAAACGGGCAACCTCAATATATCTTGTAGACAGGGTTGTTCCAATGTTGCCTGAAATTTTATCAAACAAAGTATGTTCGCTAAGACCAGATGAAGAAAAATACACTTTTTCAGCAATTTTTAAGATTAACAAAAAAGGAGAAATTAATGAGGAGTGGTTTGGAAAAACAACAATAAAAAGCGATAGAAGGCTTTCATACGAGGAGGCCCAAGAAATAATAGAAACAAAAAAAGGTAAAATAAACAAGGAGATATCATTAACAAAAAAGGAGTATACGATAAATGACGAATTGGTACAGGCAATAATAAATTTAAACAATATAACTAAAATATTAAGAGAACAAAGAAGGAAAAAAGGATCTATTAATTTTAACAAAAAGGAAATAAAGTTTAAGCTTGACGCATTAAAAAACCCAACAGAGGTTATATTTAAAGAAAACAAGCAGGCAAACAAATTAATAGAAGAGCTGATGTTGTTGGCAAACAAAAAAGTAGCAAGAATTTTTAAAAAACTGAAAAAGGAACCAAGCGTTTTTAGAATACACGATGTTCCAGACAAGGAAAAACTAAAAGCCCTAAAAACAATCGTAAAGGAGTTTGGATATAATTTAGATATATCCTCTAGAGAAGGAACAACAAAAACACTCAATAAAATTTTAGAAGAAATAAAAGGGAAAAAGGAACAGAATTTAATAGAAACACTTGCCATAAGAAGCATGAGCAAAGCAGAGTATTCAACTCAAAACATAGGACATTATGGGCTAGGATTTAAAGACTACACTCACTTTACTTCTCCTATAAGAAGATACCCCGACATTCTAGTTCACCGCCTTTTAGAGGAG
>Ga0208411_1000915_pt1 | contig 21248 bp, 17 predicted proteins | sample ETN01SmetaG_4_FD_185793 | JGI IMG/M metagenome (GOLD analysis project Ga0208411, IMG submission 185793) | Marine microbial and viral communities from oxygen minimum zone, Eastern Pacific Ocean - ETNP2014F12-01SV261 (SPAdes) (version 2) | ecosystem: Environmental > Aquatic > Marine > Oceanic ... | reverse complement strand
CTCCCCCTCCAGAGCTTCGGAAAGGTTGTCAAAGGGCATAAGGGTAGCATGACCTGGCTGTTTATTTTCCCCGATCATGGTGGGATCTTCCCAATATTCCAGCTGCTTTTGCCCCGCATATCCCATAACGATAATAAAGAAAAGAGATACTACTCTTTTTATCATTCTATATAAGTCAATCAACAGTAATGATCACAGAACCATAATTGCCGCCTTTTTCTATTTCCTCGTGGGCCTTCGCGCTTTGCCCCAATGGGAAGGTCGCTGCAATACGATGATCAAATTGTTCATCGGTCAAAATGGCGGTTATATCTTCCATGGCTTGTTGTTTTGCTTCCCCAGGCATGGCATATACCAAAACCATTCGAACGGTAATATCCATGAACATCATTCTTATAAACGGTATGGCAGGATTCATATCTGTCATGGATGAATAGGTGGCAATAATACCATTTGTTTTTAAAACATCAAGGACCGCTGGAAGATTAACTCCAAAATCACCTTCTACGACCCGGTCCACTTTTTTCCCACCTGTAAAATCAAGTATTTCTTTGGCTGTATCATCAGATGGATGGCCAATCACAAAGTCGGCACCCGCCTTATTGCAATTCTCTATACTCTGGGGACTCGACCCTGTCGCAATAACCGTAGCACCAAAGTATTTTGCCCACTGAATGGCGTAGTAACCTACCCGGCCTGCCCCGCCGGTCACCAGTAAAATCTGCCCATCCACACTGCCATCTGCACACACGCATCTGTGAGCGGTCATAGCTGGGATGCCCATCATGGCACCGATTTCGTAGGAGGCATTATCCGGCATCCAGACCGCCTGGTTTGATGGCACGCAAACATATTGTGCAGAGGTTCCTTCCTGCCGGCCGTATTGGGCATTGTAAAGCCACACCCGTTCACCCACTTCCCGACCCTCAACACCTGCACCCACGGCAATGATCTCGCCGGCTCCGTCACTATTAGGGATTACAGTTCCTTTATCCAAAAGTTGGGGATTTGCACCAAGCCTTTTTTTCGTATCCGAGGGATTCACCCCTGAAGCATGGATCCTAACCTTGACCTCACCCTGAACTGGTTCCGGTGTCTGGTATTCACCAATCTCCAAAACATTTTCCGCGGACCCGAATTTGTTATACCATACTGCCTGCATATGCACTCCTATAAACTATTTGATAATCCTTCTGTGTGGCCATCCAAGCCTATGGCCTGACCAGAAATATATCTGCCGTAGTCAGACGTTAGGAAAAGCGCTAGATTGGCCACATCTTCCGGCTCAACAAATGTTTTCATTGATACCTGTTTTACATAAAGTTCCTTAATCTCTTTCACCGACTTACCCTGCTCCAATGCATCCGCCTTTATGACCTGATCAATTCGGTTTCCGCTCACACTGCCGGGACAAATCGCATTGACCCGGATACCCTCGCCGCCAAGTTCCATGGCCAGTGTCTTTGTTAAGCCAATCACAGCCCATTTCGCAGCCGTATACGGAGACCGCAGAGGGAACCCAAAAAAGGATGCGCTGGACGCAATATTGATTATGGATGGCTGCTGCGATTTTTGAAGCAGTGGAATCGCTGCTTTTAAGGAATAGAACATGCCGTTTAAGTTCACGGCAATGGTCCGGTCCCAGTCACCTGGATCCACATTCTGCAGGTTTGCCGTGGGACCGGCAACCCCGGCGCAATTGACTAGCACATCGACTGAATTAACCTGCTGAGCTACATTTGTGAAAAATGATTTAACCTCAGAATACACAGAAACATCTGTTTTTTGGACAAATATATCTGACTCTTCAGATTTGAATGAAGATATAGATTCATCTGAAATATCACATATATGAACCCTGCATCCTTCATTTTTATAGGCCTGTGCAATTGTTTTCCCGATCCCAGAAGCTCCGGCAGTGACCACAACATTGAGTTCTTGAGAAAGGAAATTCATTTTATTCATGATTTTTCAGACTAAAAAACAAGGATATTCCCATCATAACATAAACAAAAATTAAAGGCAGTGCTGATATCAAAACTGCCAGTTTCAAAGATTCTAATCCGCCAATATAGATCAGAGACAGGGGCAGAATAACCAATGTAAATGCCCAGAAAAGCCTGTGCCATCTGGCGGGTTCCTGATGAGCTTCCAATTTTTCCGTGGCACAGGATGCCAGAGCATAAGAAGTGGAATCAAAGGTGGTCGCCATGAAAACCACGCTCATTAGCGTAAATAGAAATAGGGTAATATGTCCGCCCGGCAGGGAACCGATCACCCCGGATATGGCATGTGCTCCCTTGCCAAGATGAATTAGCGCGGTTGTCAGAAATTGACCGGATAATTCCAGGTGCAAAGCATAATTCCCAAGAATGTTATAGAATATTGCACACCCGATACTGCCAAAAAACAGGGTACCGAAAATAACCTGACGAATACTCCTGCCTCCTGATATTTTGGTAATAAAGATGCCGTTAAAGGGTCCTACCGCAACCCACCAGGACCAATAAAAGATACTCCAATCTTCCACAAATCTTGAATCAGTCACGGGATCCGTCCAAGTCATCATCCTTATAAAATTTTGAATCATCAATCCGAAACTATTCAAGCTCATTTTAAGAATAAATATCGTGGGGCCTGCCAAAAATATAAACGTAAGAAAGATAAATGCGGCTGTGGTATTAAAATTGCTTAATCGCTTGATTCCGCGGGTTAGGCCTAGATATACTGAAATTGAGAAGATAGAAGCACAAAAAAGAATCACAATAACTTTCAATGAGAACGAATCAGACAACCCAAATACTGATTCAATTCCTGCTGCTATCATAGGCGTACCCAGCCCCATTGATGTGCCCGTAGATCCTAATAATCCTACCATGAACAGGACATCAATTATTTGGCCGGGCACTCCATCTGCATGCCTCCCCAATAATCCCCTGCAACTATTACTGATCCTGAGCAGGGGAATCCTTTTTACATAATACATGTAACTGAGTGCAATAGCCGGTAAACAGTAAAATGCCCACCCGGCAATTCCCCAATGAAACATTCCGTACGTAGCGGCATATTCTATTGCCAGTTCGGAACGGGGTATAATCCCAAAAGGCGGAGAATCATAATAGTAAGCCCATTCAATCGTTCCCCAGTATAAAATGCCAGTAGCCACACCTGCACAAAAAAGCATGGAGGCCCAACTGAACGTATTAAAATGATAATCATCGTCGCCCAGTTTAATTTCACCGTACTTACTAAAAGCTAGCCACAGTACGAATATGAGAACAATAAACGTTAATATCTGGTAAATGCTTCCAAAGGTATTTTCCAGGTAGATTTTTAATGCCAGCAGAACCTGATAACTATCCTGTGACCATAGGATAATGGGTGCAATGCAGATTGCCAGGGAAGCCAGGGAAGCATAGAATATTATTTTATCTGTTTTTACCAAATTCTTTTTCCAGTTTGGTTAAATCTTTTACGCAGAGCCTGAAGATAAGAAAATCTTATAATTCAAGTCTTAATTTATATTGTACGGCTTCTGCTTCATAGATGAATGAAACAATAAATCTTGTTCATTTTCATAGACCTTGTCCATAGAGATGAGCAAACTCATTTTTTGGAACTGTAAGGTATTTTAAAAACGATGGTAAGCGGGCAGGGCTTAATTTTGTAGAAAGGGAAAATCTATTTCAGCAATACCATTTTATGTGTCTTTACGAATTTCCCGGTCCGAATTCTGTATAAATACAGTCCAGCACTAACCGGAGCACCAGCATCATTGACGGCATTCCATTGTACTGATTTGTACCCGGCACTTTGCTCACTGCTGACAAGTGTGCTGACCTGCCTGCCCATCATATCGTAAATGGTAAGGTTAACCATGGCATCTTCCGGCAAATTGTAGCGGAGCGTTGTCACCGGGTTAAAGGGATTTGGGTAATTCTGGTAAAGTATAAATTGTAGTGGTTATCCCTCCTCATTCATAATTCCATCTGCTAACAATGAATAAATGAGTATTATCATAGCACAAAACAAGTATACCTTAATTGAGAAATAAATTATACCGGTGACAGGTTGCAATTCATTATTTTCATATTGCAAAGAGTGATACAAATTTCAAAAATGAAAAATTTATTTATGGCCGTTTTCATTTATTTATGGGGGATCCAGTTATTTTCGCAAGGTAGTGATGAAGAATTTAATGCCTATATAAACCGAGAAATATCTGAATCCAAAATAGCAGGTATGGGGATAGCCATTATTACAAATGACTCAATATTGGTAACGAAAGGCTACGGATATGCAGATATCCAAAATAAAGTACCATTTACACATAATACTATTATCAATATTGCTTCTATTAGTAAAACGTTCATCAGTATTGCGATCATGCATGCGGTTGAGAATAACTTACTTGACCTCGATAATAATGTGAATGACATCCTGCCCTTTAAACTTATGAACCCCTATTCTCCTGATCGATTCATCACGCTGCGGCACTTAATGAGCCATACATCCGGGATACAGGATGATTATACTATTTATTACGGTTCATATTGCTACGGTGACGACTCTCCTACATCACTCGGTGAATTTTTAGCTGATTATTTGTCTCCCCTCGGGGAAAATTATTCAAAGAATAATTTCACAAATACGAAACCAGGAGGAAAATTTAACTATTCTAATATTGGAGCGGGACTGGCGGGCTACATTGTAGAAATCGCCACTGGTAAACCACTGAATGTATTTACAAGAGAAATAATTTTTAAGCCATTGGACATGGAAAACACATGCTGGTTCCTATCAGAAATGGATATTACAAAACACAGCAAATTGTATGAAACCAGGAAGTTTATCAAGGGCTGGAAAGAAATACCAATATATGGACTGACCACTTATCCTGACGGCGGCGTGAGAACTACTATCAATGATTTGTCAAATTATCTTCTTTGTATCATGAACAATGGATCATTTAAAGGTAATTCCATTATACAAAAGAGCAGTGTTTTAGAAATGCTAACGCCCGATTTTTCTGGTTCATATGCTAAGTTTTGGCAGGCAGGTAAAAGAATTGGTCATGGCGGAGGAGATCCCGGCGTGAGTACTAGAATGTATTTTGATCCGGGGAAAAAACTTGGAATAATTATATTCATTAATACCGGTTCCTATGACAACTTTGAAGAACTGGAAGATAAAGTATACGAATACGGCAGTTCGTTATTATCGCAGATTAATAATTCTAAAAAGTGATGCGGTAAAATAATATTCTTACAATGCGGTTTTAACCAAAAATATCATCCATCTCACTTAATGCAGATCCTTCATATTCTACCCTTATTTCAGCCTACGCCATGCCTGCAGGCAGGCTTGATGGTGTGAAAAAGGTAGATCTATTTTAATAATACCATCTTCTTCGTTTGCCGAAACTGTCCTGCATCTATCCTATACAAATAGATACCAGCATTAACAGGAAACCCTCTATCATTGGTGGCGTTCCAGCGCACTGACTTGTACCCTGAGGTTTGGTGACTGCTGACCAGCTTACTGACTTGTCTGCCCATCATATCAAATATAGTTATATTGACAAAGGCATTTTCCGGCAAATCGTAACAAATAGTTGTGACTGGATTGAAAGGATTAGGGTAATTAGTAATGAATGAAAACCCTGATGGATGAATATTCTGATCAATCAATACCAAACTGGAATCATTTCCATCAAGATATCCAACCCCGCAAAGTATACTATCAGGAGTATTATGGTGACAGTGGTCAAAAGTGCTGCATACACCAGGTGACAGGAGACTATCTGAGTATTGCCCTGTATCATAAAGATGCCAGGCGGGAACTGACATCCAACAGGCATTACAAATATCTGTGCTGATATTCTGGTCTGAGATTTCAGGCCAGTCAAGTGTATCGCCAGGTATAAAGCAAAATCTTCCCACCAGTTCTTTACAATGATCTGCTCCTATATTACCATTACTGTCTTCGCAATCTTCACCATACCATATGGAACCCTGAACAGTTCCAGGACATGGGCCATTGCCAATAACGTCCCAAAATGCGTAATTACCGGTGGCAGCAACCGCTGTGGGACTTAAACATGGCCATGATGCAGTGACCACAAATTTCTCAGCGTACATTCCATCGTACTCCCATGGAAAATAAATTCGGTAACGTGAACCGGCTGTCTCTGCACTGCCAGTACTGGTATCAATAGTAATTGAATATAGATCTTCAGGATGACAGGGATTTGTACTTGCATCACTGCAAACATATAAACATGAATCCACAACATCTGGGCATGTTCTTGTATCCAGATTATATTGATCATCCAATTGAATTATATCTCCTGAAATAATATGAAAATTATCCCCGAACAGAAACGGTATGGAAAAAAACAAATGAATAATAAGCCGCTTGAACATATATATCTTTAAACTGTCTCCTGAAGGAATTTACCACCGTTCCCACAAACAATACTCCCCTTAGGCGGAGTCTGGTAATCCAAATTTCCTTAAGAGCCCCGGCAGCTATCCGCCCAATGCGGAATTTTCCTTTACACTGATCAGAAATTCCCAGGTTCTAAAAATAACTACGGGGAATTCAGGGACCTGAAGTATTTGGACGGCAGCAGTGGGATATATTCGTTTTTCAATTCCATTTATATTGACATCCAGCGGCATTTGAAAATTCGGAATTACATCCGCCCAGCGGTAAAACAGTTTATTGCCATCTTGAAAATACTCCAGTTTAGGCGGCCGGTGATCCAAAAAGTATTGATCGAAAAAGTACGAAAAATTCTCATCTGTCCGGGCTTCCACATGGCGTTGAAAATCAGCGGTCTTCACATGGCTGCGGGCATTCTCAACTGCGAAGGACTTTAGAATGCTCCACCATAGGCTGTCATTATCGATCACATGGCGGAGAGTATGCATGATCCAGGCGCCTTTAATGTAGGAATCCCCAAAAGACCAGTAGTTTTCATTTTCCGGTCCTACAATCGGTAGTTTATTTTTTATAAAATTTCGCCTAGCCAGCAAAAAATCTATCATCACATTGTAACCCAACTGATCTTCTATGAATACCGCTTCGCTGTAAACAGCCATCCCCTCATGGATCCACATATGTGCGGGATCGGCCGCGGTGACGCTGTTCCCCCACCATTCATGGGCGGTTTCGTGGAATAAAAGGCCATCAATAATACCGTAATATTTATTGGTCCAGGGACGGGATCCGCCCCAGTTATTCCAGGTATTACCGTAGGTTACAGCCGACTGGTGTTCCATACCAAGATAAGATACTTCCACCAGCTTGTAGCCGTCGTCCCACCATTGGTAATCCCCAAAATACTTTTCAAAGAAACGGATCACCTTCTTGGCCTGGAGAAAATGATTTCGTGCAACTTCCTCATGATAATCCAAGACATAATGATTCAGCGTTTCAATTTTTCCATTGCGGTGAAGGGTATCCTGGACCACAACATAATGGCCTAATTGCACGGATATATTGTAATTGTTGATTGGGTTCATAACTTCCCAGGTATACTCCTTTTTCCCATTCTCTGCATTTGAAACTGTACCGGTCAGCCGGCCGTTGCTGACACAAAATAATTCCGGGGGTACGGTAAATGTCATCTTTGCGCCATGATCAGGTTCATCTGCAATATGGTCTTTCAAGGGCCACCATAAACCAGCGCCATCTCCTTCGCAGGCTACCGAGATAAAGGGACGGCCCTTTAGGTCTTTTTCCCACACAAAACCTCCATCCCAGGGCGGTTTTTTTGCTACCCGGGGCTGCCCTTCATATGCAACGCGAAATTTGAAATCGCTACCGCGGTCTACCTGGGGAAATTGCACAATAACGGCATCTTCCCTACGGGTCGCAGTGAGCTGTTTCCCCAGATAATAAACACCATTTAACTGCATATCTTTTGCCAGGTCAACCTGCAGGATGGTAAAATCAGCAACAGCCGCAGCTGTGATATCCACATGCCCCTTTATATATTTTTTATCTGTATCAATATCAATATTGATATCATAATGCTGTACATCATAACAGGTCCGTTCCGGCAGTAAAGCTCCCAGTAGCCGGTTACGCTCGCTTAGTTTCGGGAAGGATTTAGGATTTTCCGGAGGTTCGCCCATAGACTGCGGACCTCTCATTGGCAGACAGCCAAACATCATGGCCACGACAGGCAGGAGAAAATTAGTTTTATTCATTTTTCTATTCTAGCGGGAAGAATCTACCCATCATCCTACAAACAAAAAAACCCCACGAGTGCAGGGCTTGATTATTACTTCAACAGCACCATTTTCTTCGTCTTCCTGAACTCTCCCGTTTGTATTACACACAAATAAATACCAGCTGATACGGGAGATCCGGCATCATTGGTAGCATTCCATTTCACTGATTTGTACCCGGCAGTTTGCTGGCTGCTGACCAGTTTACTGACTTGCCTGCCCATCATATCATAGATAGTGATATTTACCAGTTCATCTTCTGGCAGACCGTAGCGGAGTGTTGTGACAGGGTTGAATGGGTTGGGATAATTTTGATCAAATAAATATACATTTGGTATTGATTTCTCATCATTAAGTGGCAGGTTTAAGTCTCCCGAATTTACCCATGCCGTTTGCCAAATAGACGCTAGATCAACAATAGCACAATGAATCACACTAATCGTCATTGAATCAACTTCATCCCAAAGGATATTATAATAAGTTGAATTGTAATTCGGATCTTGATCTGCCGCCAGATCATCCGCATCAATAATTTCACTAGCATAAGGATATATTTCACCAATATATCGAAAAACTGAATCAATTACAGAACTCCAATAAATACCTAATGAATCAGGCAGGGGTAATTCTGATAAATGGGGATTGATCATATGGGTTTCATATCTCGAATGGATACCATAATTACCAGTTAATTGCCCATTGTAATTCAATGTAAGATGGAGAGGCTGGTGGGAATCTGCAACATAATGGCCAAGTTCTGCGGCTACCTGCCAAACGGCCTCCCATTGTCCACTGGCCATGAGTACAGTCAAACTATCTGTCCATGTTTCAATAACCCAGGGTATGGTACCATTATCAATGATCACATCATACCCATACTGCTCCACTGCCTCATCCCAATCATGCGGAAATGTTCCTTCAAAAAACTCAGGATAATAATCAATGTCTATATAATGATAATATCCGGGTAAATCGTCTACGTCTGGATCGGTTGAATGCTCACGGAGATAATTTCTGTGTTCTTGAAAAAAATCCATTTCAGGCGGCAGGCAGTCCACCGCATTTTCATTAATATAGCGGTGAGTTCCCCAACCCCAAGCATATACTAAATCTTGCCGCATGAAAGTTATAGCCAATATAAAAAGTATCAGAAAACGTGTAATGCGGTTAATCATCTCAAAATCTACCCATCATCGCAGTAACAAAAAACCCCGCTCAGGGCGGGGCTTTATGGTATGAATATGCAAAAGTTATTGCACACCAGTGATTTTGCTTGGTCCTTCAAGAACACCAAAATCCTTCATTGATATGTTGACAAAATTTGGATTGTTTTCAAGGGCATTAATGAATAGTTCACTTTTAGCAAAAGTTTCCATCGCTTGCTGATTCTCCCAGGTGTAAACACCACCATATGTATTGTTTTCCTGGTCACACAACCAAACTTTTGAGACAAGCCCAGGTACACCAGCGAAAGCTGGAGCCGCAGTGTCTGCTATTTGCATGAAGTCATCATGATTGATACCTTCGAGGTTGAAATTAACGACCTGTATATGCATTTCTCTTTCCTCTCATTTTGATTCTCTTGTTTGTAATAACCCCAAGTTTGCCGTTATTTAGAGGCATACTTGCACGCACGCAAGGTACATAATTCGTGAAAATATATCAAAATAATTATACTAGATAAAACGTTGAATCTGATAATCATTACAATATTCTATCCAGCGGTTATAAGCCCGATCTAAACCCACAATTAAAAACCGCGCTAGTTTTTTCAAATCAATTTACCTGTATGAAACCCGTTGTTCAGGGCACTTGTCCAATCAGGAATGGGTACCGAATCTCCTGACCAAAATCCGGCGGAAACTCCACCAGCACCGTATCATAGATCCCCAGAAGCTGTAGTTTGCCGCTGCTACCTACAGAATCCTTATTACTCTTCCACCATAGCCGGTCAATACCGTCCTCTTCCTGGTCGGAAAATAATAATTCATAGAATCCTGTGTCCAGCTGTACAGGTATTTTGTAGAGCTGGTCATCTTCCAGGTTATCCATCTTCAATACGGTAGAATCGGCCTGGTTGCGGATGGAAAGCGTATTTTCCCTGGCCCTTCCAAAGTTATTGGTCTGCAGGTAAATAGTAAAAGCTTCCGGCAGCACAGCGGGTATTGGTACCCTGGTCGTGCGTCGGCTGTCCTGGGGGTAGTCATCTCTCATACCGTTTACGGCTGCGATCTCAACCACAAAGGTCTGGTCCTGGTTAAGGCCCGACCAGTCAGGTACGGGCAGTGCAATCTCCGTCTGTTCCAAAAAGACCAGCAGGCCTCGCCATCGGTATGTGGATTGGACACCATCCAGCATTCCGTAGGTAATTCTCATGTTGCGGATTACATCGGATCCACTGTTTTGGACAAGGATCCTGGGTTCGAAAAGGGTCGGGTTTATACGCGAATAGTTATCCTCAGAACTGGGGTTGATAACCTCTTTCAATTCAGCATTGACCGAAAAATGCGGCGGACCGTAAGAGAACAACTGGTGGGCCATGCGATAAATACCGAGGTTTTCCCGTTCATCTACTGGCGGCTCAATTTCATAGTTGATAGTGACCGTCGCACCCGGTTCTACCAAATCGGTGATCTCAAAAGAATATTCGTCCACTTTTGTTCCCGGGCACCAGCCAGCTCGATCGTAGGGCCAGGTGCCGCCCTGGGGATACACGGCATTGTTGCCACAGTCTTTCCAGATATTCCAGGTGAATGTTTTATTGCCGTTGAGCCAATATGCATGCCATTTATCGGTCCATTCACAGCAATTGTCGGGGCCCTCGTGCCCGTGACCGGAAATGATCGCCTTTAAGCGGTACCCTGCCGCATCCGGTCGCAGGATAAGTTCTTTTGCCTGCAGGACAGAATCGCCCGCCAGGGCGCTGTAACGGTACATATAGCTGTAATGCTCATCTAATTTTCCGGGGGAATATACATTTTCTACTTTTAGAACATCCCGGACTGGAGTGCCGGCGATAAACAGGAATTTCAAGTCCAGAAGTTCCTGGTTGTTGCCCATGGTTAGATCCAAGTCTCCTTTCAGGAGCGGCGCATAATCGGTAATGTCGTAGGTCCAGGTCCAGCCCTGATCCCCACCCAGGTACAGCCTCTTGCCGTAAGGCGTCACATAACTGCCAAGCTTGAACACCTCAGTACTGTCTCCCGCCGGAACGTGCAGCAGCACATCCCAGATATAATCCCATTCTCCGCAGTCATATTTATCGCCCCTGGTGGAGGGGTCACATTTCAGGGTCTGTACCAGCCATATCTTATTCCAAGTCGTATTCTCACTGGGAAAAGATACAGTAACGCGATACGGAGCATTCCAACCTTCCGGGCTGGGTGTCTCGAAGGTGATGGGGTGGATCACCAATGTGTCACCGCTCTTCATTTCCGCGGGAACCAGGCCAAGGAAAAGAAGAAATACAAAGGGACGATACAACAGGTCAGCTTTTACGTTCATAAAAGGCATGAAAATAAAATATTTTTTAAGGAATGAAAAGCCGGATGGTAGAAAAACCCCCGCTAAGAGCGGGGCTTGATTGAAATAGGCTATTTTATTTTAAAATTAAACCCAGACATCATTAGGAGCAGTTAAATCACCAACTCCATCACCTGTGTTAATAACTCCTTTCGATTCGACAAGCATTATCTGACATTCTTTTTTTGCATACGGTTTATGTTCTACACCAGCAGGAACTACATACATTTCACCTTTTGATAAGTTGATCGTACCATTTCGAAATTCAATTTTCATTTTTCCATCAATTACCATAAACACTTCATCTGTATCTTTATGATTATGCCAGATAAATTCTCCCTTAATTTTTGCTAACTTAAACTGATAGTCATTCATCTCTGCGATCACTTTTGGGGTCCAGTGTTCGGAGAATTTTTTAAACTTCTCATGTAGATTAATTTTTTTGTTTATCATATCCAAATCTACCCACCATCCCACAAACAAAAAACCCCGGGTGACCGGGGCCAATAATATTATTAAGCCATACTACACTTTTTACATATTTCTTTTTTCAATCCATAAGATGGAAAATCAGCATACCTATGAATTGTTTTTTTTTGATAATTAAATTCCCATACAAAACCACATTCAGGACACTTTTTTAATTTTTCCTTTTCATGCTTCCTTATATCTGGAATTACAGGATTAGGAATAGTTATAGATGATTCGCCCACTTAATTATATCTTTACATACTTAAGCATTGTGTTAATCTACCGCTGGTTCTAATAAAAAACCCCGGTTTCCCGGGGTTTAATAAAAATAATAATTAGGTAATCAAACTGGCGATATTTCTATGGCTTTAGGACCTCTATCTCCATCGACAACTTTAAACTCAACTTTATCTCCATCCATAACATAAGTATCATTGGATATACCCGATGCGTGAAAAAAATAATCCTTTCCATCGTCACCCGCTATAAATCCATATTTTTTCCCTTTATTATAAAATTTTACTTTTCCAGTCTGCATTATTTAAACCTCATTTTATGTATTCAAATCTACCAATTCCCTCACAAACAAAAAACCCCGGATGATCAGGGCTTGATGTTGTGAAAAGGGTAAGTCTATTTTAGCAATATCATCTTTCTGGTCTGCCTGAACTCTCCGGCCTGGATCGTATAAAGATATACACCTGCCGCAACGGGCTTCCCGGCATCATTGGTGGCATCCCAGCGTATTGAATGAAACCCAGCCTCTTTTTCAGATGAGACCAATGTTTTTATTTTCCTGCCTACAAGATTATGAACACCAAGTGTGACATGTTTTTTTTGGACTAGGTCATAATCAATTCGGGCTTCAGGATTAAACGGATTTGGGTACGCATCACCCAGGGCATACGCAGTTGGCAACTCTGTCCCACCAATCGTACCTAGCATTTCAATATCAAGCACGAAATCATCATGCCAGTAGAGATTTTCACCGGAATTTATATCAACATTGAACAAAATAGTTGAATCAGAGTTGCAATTATCATTCAGCAAAACAACAAAGAAATTTGTAGGGGTAGACTCACCAGCCGAAATATCACCCATATTAAAAATGTCTTCGGAGATGCTTGATAAACAATTCATGCTCTCTGCTTCAAAGGATATAGAAATATCCGGTGCAATCTGTTCTGTTCCGTTATTTTCAACGTTAAAGTCTAATGCTATCCCATCTCCTGGATGGGCTGTTAATTCACCGAATATATTCACTCCTAATGGACCTACAGAGGTAAAATAGCCTGTATCCTCGTAATATATCGTATCATTTTCAAGTCCGTTGATCATTTCAAGGTCAACGGAAAAAAATGATTCTGTTGCGGGAGACCAGTGGGTGAACCAGGTACCATCGTTATTTATCAGGTCTACTACAACTGTTTCTCCGCTGATTGCATTATGAATAAAAGCCTGAATGGAAATTTCATCATTGCCACCCAATATTTCAGCACTGATAACTACACTATCCTGTCCTAATGCAACGTAGGTTGGTTCAACATTTATATTTGTCAATCCGGTTCCTGAAACGTTGAATATTATAAAGTTCGCAGGTCCAGTTACACCCCGATCATCTGTGGCCGATACACCAATAACGTCTGAGCCGTTAAAATCCATAGGTGCTGTGTAACTAAATTTTCGTCTCCGGCCACCATACAATTCTATACTCCCACCGTTATTGGGATCTGACTCCAGGTTGAACCAGAATGGATTACCATCATCAGTGACAGTGAATTCATCGGTAATGGTTTCACCCAGTTCTACTTCAAATTGTTGAAGATCAACTGTAGGAGCTTGATTAGGTATATCATCGCAAATAAAACTATTTTCTCCAACCAGATTACTGTTGATAAAAAATTGTACTGTCCAATTCCCAAGGGCAATTCCACCGGTCCACCAATTACCCCAAAAATACCAGAAAGATTGTGTCATATATTCAATACCAGCCGGCCACCAAGTAGTCTGACCGGGTACCCAATTATACTCAGTTACGAATTCACCATCTCGATAGTACCTTCTTTTCAATGTATCTGTAATAAAAAGATTTCTTATTAATACATATTGTAAAAAATATTCGCCGGGATTTATGTGTTCAATAACGGGGAGGTTTTCTGATGTTAAATAATTCAAATTCTGCTCAGCATTAGGATATGATGTTGAAACATACCACAACAATTTTTGCTCATAAATAGTTGTATCTCCTATAAAGGGCAGCTGGTCGACCCAGAGGGATAGACCCGGACTGCAGTTTCCTTCCCAGGGATCAATAACATTGCCATTTTCGTCCTGTACCTCGAAGTGTAAGTGAGCACCATTAGAAATACCTGAACTCCCTACAAAACCTAGGGTATCTCCTGTTGAAACTGTGTCACCAACTGATACGGCAACTGATTCTTTTTTCATATGTAGGTAAAAGGTATTATTCCCATCAGAATGGGATACAACCACAGTATTGCTCACCGCAGAATTATTCCAGTAGTTATACCTGTCAAATTCTCCATCATGGGTATATGTAACCACACCAGGAGCTGCAGCCAGGATAGGGTTATCCATTTCATCCATATGATAAAATCCACCGATAGCAATATCTGTGCCCCGATGCCCATCATATGTTACATAGTTGCAGGAATAATCCTGAATCCAACCATTGGCAGGATTCTCATCGATGTAATTAGTAATATGATGATTCACACTATCATTATTATTAACCATTCCGCCATTGCCCATGGGATCTTGAAACATGACCGTATCGCGCATTGAGCTCCAGTCTATCTGCAGCATATGATCCATTATATATGATCGTTCTTCATCAGAGATACATTTCACTCCTGCAGGACGCTCATTTGGGAAAGGGCCGCCTCCGACTTTGATTTCTCTTTGCTGACCAATTAGAAGTGACGCAATGTATAGTAGTGTTATTCCGTATTTCATATTCAGTATTTCCTCTCAATTTGATAAAACTTAAAGATTGTAGAGATAAGGTTCACCATTTTTATATCCCTCCCTGATCCACAAACAAAAAACCCCGGATGATCAGGGCTTGATGTTGTGAAAAGGGTAAGTCTATTTAAGGAATACCATCTTATTCGTTTGTCGATACTGCCCCGCCTCTATCGTATACAGGTATAGTCCAGCCGGTACTGGTGCTCCTTTATCATTGGTAGAATTCCATTGCACTGATTTGTAGCCTGCAGTTTGCTTACTGCTGACTAATGTACTGACTTGTCTGCCCATTATATCATAGATAGTGATGTTGACATTGGTGTCTTCTGGGAGGTCGTAGCGTAATGTTGTCACTGGGTTAAAAGGATTTGGATAATTGGGTTTCACCGAAAACACTTCCGGTTTTAGTTCATTAATATATTTTGAATCAAGTTGTTCATCAATATAATAAAGTCCAAATAGTATCATCATTTCATCTGTACTCAATAAACCAAATGTAGTTGTTTCATCCGTGTCATTGTAATAGGTCGCTTCAAGTTCGAGACCATCGAATTGACCAAAATTCATAGGCGGATCATAATCAATTACAGGCGGGTGTTCCCAATCTAAAGCAAGATAAATTAATTCTCTATAACCTGAATCGATTGCAGATCTTCTATATACCTTAAAACTAATATTTTTCTTATGCGCATGTGACTGTATTTGAAATATTTTTAATTCTTGCTCAACTGCATCAGGAAACCAGAATATCTCATTCACGGTAGTGGTATCCCATGGAGGTAATTCAAAATCATCAACATTTAACATTAAATAATCTGCCACGTGGTCCACAGTTGTTGAGTCAATTGTATGAATGTTTGTATAGACTTCACCTATAATTATTTCATCAGAATAGTTTGCATAGTGCGAATTCATATCAATACCATATTCTGGGTAAATCTTTAGAGCTATTCCCTCAGGGAATGTGTATTGAAAAAACCTTGTTTGTGTACCGGTGATAAACTTCTGAAATAACATATACATTAACGTGGATTGGTTCACCGACCCATCTGTATTTCTGATATCACGATAAACCCCGGTTGGAGGCAAAGATCCGCCAGAATTAAATATGTCATCATCATAAGTATAAAGAATAAAATGATGGCTACCTGACGCCATTGCAATCTCTATTTTATTTACATAAACTGGATCAGTTGTATCAAGTTCAGTAAAATAAAATAATTCTCTTTCAAACTGTGGTTCTACTTCAAATGGTCCCAAATGAAGTTGCAATCCATTTTCAGGAGGAGGCAGAGCTTCAAATTCCGGGAGGGTAAAACGGGAAGTGTCTTCTAATAAACTTATATCAGATACAACCCCTGTGTCTGGCACTCCGGCAATGATCCATTGGCGGATGAACTCCAACTGGCCATTAGTGAGAAAATCCACTCCCAGCGGCATGATGCTACCATATTCAGGATGATCTTCATAAAAGTGTTCAAAATCCTGTGCGTTTATTTTTTCCCATAAGAAACTATTGTAAATACTGGCGATACCATCCGTGCCCACAAGTAGCAGTCCATCTCCAGCTGCAAATTGATTATGAGGGATTACATTAATTAATTCTTCATAGGCAACATCTTCTGCAAGTATTAAGCCTGACTGTTCTGCAAAATACATTCCATGATCATGACAGGAAATACAATTTGGGGTCCAAATACTATCTTGAATAACATCCCATGTTGAATTCTGTCCCATTAAATAACATAATGAAAAAGAGAGAATGATAATTGTTCTATTCATAATTATTAATCATACAAAAAGGTTTGCTAATATAAAAACTAAATTTTTTTATATTTGCCAATTCCACAAACAAAAAACCCCGGGTGACCGGGGCTGGATGAACAATTAAACATAATTTGTTTACATATCTTGTAAATAATCTGACAACAGTAGCAAATCAAAAATATCTACTTCTGAATCAAAATTAATGTCTGCTGCACTCACTGATTCATTTCCAACTATTACAAAAGAGAGTAGCATCTCAAAATCAGAAATATTAACTACACCATCACTATTTATATCATATGGTAGATTATCAGTCTGTTCATCCACTGGCAAGAAATTATGAATCACTCTCAAACCTTCTACTTCCCAATTTGATACCACTATTTCAGGTGTGAAATCCATATTTAAATCTGCTGTCGCAATAGATAGTGGAAAGCTCCCTATACCTAATTCCATTTGCTCTTCAAGTATTATGTTCCCTTCAGTACTTGTATTGACCATGATTGATATACCACCCATCCAATCATTAGTTAGAATATCAGGCTTGCCATCGCCATTTAAGTCGGAAATATCTATGCCAACAGGGAGTGAATTAGATTGATACTGATAAAAGTCACTATAGTCATATTCAAACAGTAATTCAGAATCTGTACTTGTATTCCTAAGTATAGATATACCACTAGGTGAGCAGAGACTACAAGTGCCATTTGCTACGATAATATCAAGCCTTCCATCTCCATCAATATCAGCTAATGTTGGGGAGTATGCACTCCAATCATAAGCAGAATAACCATCCAAATCTTCGCCCCCAGATTGAACTATAAGTTCTAAACTAAAATCAATATTTTCTTCCGTACTGGTATTGGAGTATATATAAACATCTCTTCTATCAGTAGTATTAGCAGTCGAGACCATATCAATCATTCCATCGCCATTTAAGTCTCCAAAAACAGGACGAGGGTCTGCATAATCTTCAATAATAACTTTATTGGCAAACGATACCTCATTACCTTGAGTTGTATTTATATAAACATTCATTTTGCTCCAAGATGAACCCCTTATTGTTACTATATCAAGTTTGCCATCGCCATTAATATCTTGAAGCTGAGCATAAGCTTCATAGCCATCCCCTTCAATAATTATAGGACTATCAAATGAAAAACTATGATTTTGACTGGTATTGATAAAAATACAGGTGTGAGATTCGAAATCATCAGTTATATCTCCATATTCAGAGACTACGACATCTAAAAGGCCATCACCATTTAAATCACCCAGTGCAATATCCTGAGCCTCACTATAAACACCTGTTCCAAAATTAAATTCTATTCTCTGGTCAATGGATATCAACCTTTCATCATTAAAAGATGTTATAAATATTGCTAAATATGCACTTGAACCTGAGCCTGCTTCCGAAGTCACGATTTCTGGAATCTCATCTCCATTCAAATCTGCAATCTTGATATCATAATATTTTGCCCCTAGATATGGATTATTTAATTGATTATTGAGATGAGCAACTGTCAGTTCTTCTGTGGCATTAAATGTTACATTGAAGCGTTGACTGGAAGCCGCATAAAGTCCATTTGTATATACTGAGATGGGTGTATAGTAAGCTCCATAAGGAACCGTTGCCATTAATTCATTTGCTGTTGCATTTAGTATAGTTGCTTCTAACCCACCAAAGAACACCCTATTATCTTCATCACTAGAACTAAAATTTCCCCCATTAATTATAATTGTATTTCCAATTCCACCAAATGCTGGTTCAATAGATTCAATTGATGGAATTTGACTGAAAATAAATTTAACAGCTACAGGTCTATGATTTGAAATATATTGATCATATTCATTCCATCCCCCATCGAGATATTCATCAATTTTTATTGTCTGAATATCTGAATTACCCAGCTCATCAAAAAGTTCGTTGGTAATTAAGATATGATCAAGATGTGATGGCCATGTTGGACATGACCATTCAGAGGTGCTGCCATTTGCAATTTCAAGATCAGCAAAGAGATAGTTTTCTGGATCATCTAAAATCATCTGAAATACATTGTTTTGTGGTGCCTCTGCGATATCATCATTCAGATCACCCAATACAATTACATTTTTATCTGACAGATTAGTATCTATATATTCCTTAAGAAAATTACTCGCATCATATCTTCTTTTTTCTTCATCCGATTCATTATTGAAATCGATAATACCATCGCCACAACATTTAAAATGATTATTAATGAGGAAATAGTTTTCCCCCATGAAGCTAATATCCATAACCATGGGTGAACGAGGAAATGCGCTCCAATAAGGCGAAGTTGTATAAATCTCATATATATCATTGATTCCCACTGCTTCTGTTTTGTAGATGTATGCCAAACCTGCAAACCAGACAGACTCATAATAACCTGTATAAGCAGGTAAATCCACCAGCATTTGATCAAACATAGCCGTATCATCCACTTCCTGAATGGCTAGGATATCTAAATCTAATTGTTCAATAATCTCAGTGACGTATTCTACTGTAATTTGACCATTTTTGGGAAACCATTCAATATTCCAAGTAGCTATATCAAGAGAATTGTCATCACCGAAAGATAAATCTTCTAAGTCTTGCGAAAATAAAGGAATAGCCAGAAACGGAATTAGCCAAATATAAGCTGGAAATGTTTTCCAATTAATTGTCATAGATATAATTTAAAATAATTCATAACGAGATTACATTATGTAACATAATCTAATACTAAATCTTAAGCAAAGTACATTCACCGGTATCACCGCAAACAAAAAACCCCACGAAAGTGGGGCTTCATGTAGAATATATATTTATCTAATTAGCATCCTTATTTACTAATAAAGAAGTATGAGTATGTACAATTTTCCAGACACCTTTCTTTTTTTCCAATACCAATGATATCGCCACTGGATCAGGCTGCTTTTTCATCATATTCCTTTTTTCAGAATTCGTATTAGGTGGTAGAACAAATGTTCGGTGCCAATAGAAACTTGCAACCGCAACTTTTCCGTCGCCATAAAATTTAATTAATCTATCCCTCGTATCTGTAAACCATTTAATTCCACTGATACTTTTCATCACAGCATCTACCTGAGATTGCTGCATAATCATATTTAGGCTTTGATCTGTTATTCTTCCAGCACCATTATTACCAATCCATACCCTATCCTTTGACATCATTTTTGCCTGTTCAAGTAGTTTACCTTCATCCTCAGTTTTAGAATAATTATCAATTAGTTTATTAATAGCATCTAAATCTGTTTCATTACCAAAAGAAATTGCAGATAGGATTATAAATAATAATATGGTCTTTAGGTTACTAATCATAGTTTACTCCTCAATTCGATTATTACTTAACATCCAAATCTACCCACCATCCCACAAACAAAAAACCCCGGGTGACCGGGGCTTAATGATTCATGCTTCCCAGTCACCTATTCTTTTTTTGTAAAATCCCATAACCTTTCATTCTCTTTTTTGAATACAGGTATTAATTCAATATGATTCACAAAATAATCATCAATATATCTGGCATAGGGATCCATGATTTTTAGCGTCAACGCATTATCACCTATTTTGAGAAAGCTGTTGGGTACATAGGCCATAAGCTTTCCCTGTGATCGAAATATACCATCCGCATCTACTCCTCCCTCATTAGCAACCATGTGCATCCTAGCTTCGGTTTTAAACCAGTGGATTGCAAGATTATCCAGATCGTTTATTTGAATATTTGCATTTACCGGTTTTTCATTGATATATATTTCATAATGATAATGAAGATTGAGACTGCCTGCACCTATTTGTACAATTAAAAGATCAGGAACTTTATTTAAATCGAAAGTAAATGTTTTTGATTCAACACTATTTTCATTATCACCTATACCCAGCGTATCCGAAAAGATTACCTGCCCTTGGAGTGTAGTAAACATCATGAATAAAATTATACTGTTAAATTTCATATTAATCTCTCTTATTGAAAATTCATATTTACTTATCAATCGTTAATGTAATTGTAGTTTATGTTAAAATTCTACCCTTTATATCCTATCTCAATGCATATAAAATAATCATCCTTCGGGTTATGGGCCTCTTTGATTTTCTTCTATTTGATTAACCAGTGCGATGATGGAGCGCCGATTTATACCACAAACAAAAAACCCCGGGTGACCGGGGCTTGATGTTGTAGAAAGGGTAAATCTATTTTAGCAGTACCATCTTCCTGGTCTGCCTATACTCCCCAGCCT
>Ga0208411_1000909_pt1 | contig 21313 bp, 11 predicted proteins | sample ETN01SmetaG_4_FD_185793 | JGI IMG/M metagenome (GOLD analysis project Ga0208411, IMG submission 185793) | Marine microbial and viral communities from oxygen minimum zone, Eastern Pacific Ocean - ETNP2014F12-01SV261 (SPAdes) (version 2) | ecosystem: Environmental > Aquatic > Marine > Oceanic ... | reverse complement strand
GATAGCTCAAATGACTATGTTGGGTACAAATATTGATTGGCTTATATTGTTTGCTCCAATTACCACTTCCATTATTTGGCCGTTTGTTCGTTTTCTTCTAGCAAAACTTAAACACTAAACACCCAAAATGGAAAAGATTTCCAATATAAAAAAAGAAAAGAGAGTCTTTAAAAATCGTGTCATTCTGGCATCTGCATTCATGCTTGTAATGTTTTTTCTAATGATTTCAAGAATGTATAACCTCCAAATCACGCACCACGAACATTTCACTGAAGAGGCGCTAGGCAATCAAATGCAAATCCTTCCAGTGACCCCAGCCAGAGGAGATATTTTGGATCGAAACGGCAAGATTTTAGCTACCAACAAACTTTCCTATAGATTAACAATTACTCCTGAAAAAGTTGAAAACCTTAATGACATCTTTATTGAACTACAATTGTTAGAACTTATCAATGATGATGATATTGAGCAATTCAACAAGAACATGCTGCGCTATAAAAAGTTCCATAACATTCCAATAAAATTTAACTTGTCTGAAGAGAATGTTGCAATTGTTCTTGCTGGTGAGCAACTTCCTGGTGTCGATATAGAGCCATATTTTCATCGAGTTTATCCTTACGGAAAATCAAGTTCACACCTGATAGGATATGTTTCATCGATGAGTCAAATAGACAAAGATAGTTACGATAAAGTAAACTATGCCGGCACTAATTTTGTAGGCAAATCAGGTATTGAGAAATACTACGAAAATCTTTTACATGGCCAGTCAGGTACAAAGCAAATTGAAAGAAACGTTGCCGGAAGGGTGGTTGACTCTCAAATCATTAAAGCTGCAATTCCAGGTCAAGATGTCTATATAAATGTCGATCTCGATTTGCAATTAGCAGCAGAATCGTTACTGCACAATAAGCGCGGGGCTTTGGCACTCATTAATGTCAAAGATGGAGCGGTTATTGCCCTTGTTAGTACTCCAACTTTTGATCCTAACTGGTTTGTCGATGGTATTTCAGTTGAACAATATCAACAACTTAAAGAGAACCAGGATATACCTCTTTTTGATAGAAGCATAAAGGGTCTTTATCCTCCAGGATCTACAATCAAACCAATGATAGCCCTAGCTGGATTAGAACTTAACAAAATATCAATTAACGATAGTGTATTTTGCCCAGGTTATTATAAACTTACAGATTATTCAAGAAAATTTAATGACTGGAAAAGATATGGTCATGGCCATGTAGAAGTAGTAGAAGCGATTGCGCAATCTTGCGATGTGTTTTTTTATGACTTAGCCTATAAATTAGGTATTGATGACATCCATCATAGCCTTAGTTATTTCAAGTTTGGCAAGAAAACTGGAATTGACTTGCCTGGTGAGTTGGCCGGTATATTACCATCCAGAGAATGGAAAAAAATTAACAAGGACGAGCCATGGTACCGTGGTGAAACCTTAATTACAGGTATAGGTCAAGGTTTTATGACTGCAAGTCCGCTTCAACTTGCTGTTACAACAGCAGCTATTGCTAACAAAGGTAAATTACTAAAGCCACAGGTCTTGAAGTACACACAAACAAAAAATGGCGTTACCTATGAACACGATAAAAAGCCTACAAGCCAAATACCGATTAAGGATATTAATAATTGGGAGTTAATCATCGAAGGCATGAAACAGACCATCTATGGAAAACTAGGCACAGGACGAAGACTAAACATTGATTTAGACTATACACTTGCAGGAAAAACCGGTACAGCGCAAGTTTTTGGACTCGACCCTGAGGAAGAGTATATCGCTGAAAACTATGAAGAAAAATTGAGAGACCACGCCCTATTCACAGCTTTTGCTCCCATTGATAATCCCCAAGTTGCTGTGGCCATAATAGTTGAAAATGCTGGCAGTGGAAGCTCTAAGGCGGCACCAATAGCTAAATCGCTGCTGGACTTATATTTTAGTAAAAATCCACCTATACTCAACCAAGTAAATGATTAAGACTTAGTCGATAGAACCCAGTTTTATATAAAAGTTCTTTCTAAACTCTCCAAACATATTATTTTTGATAGCCTCCCTTATTGACCTCATCAACTCTAGATAGTAATGCAGATTGTGTAGAGTATTTAAGTGTGAACCAAGAATTTCATTAGTTTTTTGAAGATGATGAAGATAAGCCCTTGAATAGTTAAGGCAAGTTGAACAAGTGCAATCTTGGTCCAGAGGTCTGGTGTCTTTTTTGTATTTTGCGTTACGAATTTTAATCACGCCAATCGAGGTGAACAAATATCCATTTCTTGCATTCCTAGTAGGCATAACACAATCAAACATATCTATCCCGAGAGAGACACCTTCGACCAGATCTGATGGCGTACCGACCCCCATAAGATAGCGAGGTTTATTGGTTGGCATTTTTTCTGGTAGATAATTCAAAATCCGTGCCATTTCATCTTTAGGTTCACCTACAGATAAACCGCCAATAGCATAACCATCGAAATTCATCTCCACTAAAGATTCAATTGACTGTAGGCGAAGATCTTCGTGCATACCGCCCTGAACAATGCCAAAGAGGTCATTATTATTATTAAGTCGATGGTGTTCATTTAGAGATCTTTTTGCCCACCTAAGAGACAACTGCATTGATTGATCAACGATACTTTTTTCACTAGGGTAAGGCGTACATTCATCAAAAATCATTACAATATCTGATCCAAGTTTTTGTTGGATTTGCATTGACTCTTCTGGGCCCATAAATATCTTTGAGCCATCCTTTGGTGAACGAAAGAAAACACCCTTTTCTGTAATCTTTCTGACATCTCCTAAACTAAAAACCTGAAAACCCCCAGAGTCAGTTAATATCGGACCTTGCCAATTTATAAAGTTATGTAAATCGCCGTGAGCCTCTATAATTTCAGTGCTAGGTGTTATGGATAAATGAAATGTATTGCCAAGGATGATTTCTGCGCCTAGATTTTTTACCTCGTCAGGAGCCATTGCTTTTATCGCTCCGTAAGTACCAACAGGCATAAAGGTAGGCGTACTTATTTTGCCTCGACTAAGAGTGATTTTTCCAAGACGAGCTTTGCCTTCTGTATTAATTATTTCGTATTTCATAAAAAATTAATTAATTATTGATTCTTAGATCTCTTCTAAAAAGCTTTATTTATTTGATCTAAATTAAATCCTCTTGAACGCAAAAAACGTTTCTGCTTTGCTTTCTCTTTGTAATCTTGTGGAATATTCATACCGAACTTTTTTCTTCTAACTTCTCTGGCTAGTTCAAACCAATCGTAAATAGATAAATCGAAATCTTTAAGCCCTCTTTCCTTAAGTTCAACAGCAATTAATATGGGGCCTTTACCCTGACCATAACGCATATGAATGAATGACTCTGAAAAGCGTTCGTCACTTTGATATTTTTGCTCAATCAAAAGAGATATTGAATCTACAATATCTTTATTACTAAATTCTTTTTGTTGGAGTTTTCTTGTTAATTCTAGTTGCGAATGTTCGCGCCTAATAAGCATATTAAGCGCAGCCTGATAACATTTATGTTGTTGAGTCTGAATCGTCATCGCTACTCATTAATTTTTCACGAATTTTTTCTTCAATTTTTTGACAAATTTCAGAATTGTCTTTTAAATAATCTCTGGAATTATCCTTGCCTTGACCTATTCTTTCTCCGTCAACACTGTACCAGGCACCGGCCTTTTCAACCAAGCCAAGTTCCACGCCAAGATCAATCACTTCGCTCTCTCTTGAGATTCCTTGGTTGTATAGTATCTGAAATTCAGCCTTTTTAAAAGGCGGGGCAACTTTATTTTTTAGAACCTTTACTCGAGTCTCGTTACCTAATACTTCATCGCCCTTTTTAATAGCCCCAATTCTACGAATATCTAAGCGAACTGATGCATAAAACTTCAGAGCGTTTCCTCCAGTGGTTGTTTCAGGGTTGCCAAACATAACACCAATCTTCATGCGAAGTTGATTAATAAAGATTACCATGGTGTTGGTTTTTTTAATATTTGAAGTTAGTTTTCTTAAAGCCTGGGACATCAGTCTCGCCTGTAAACCCATATGGGAAGAACCCATTTCTCCTTCAATCTCAGCCTTTGGTGTTAGCGCTGCGACAGAGTCTATTACGACAATGTCGACTCCACCAGAACGTACCAACATATCAGTAATTTCTAATGCCTGCTCTCCAGTATCAGGCTGTGATATCAGTAAATCATCCGTGTCTACTCCTAAACGCTTTGCGTAGGAAGGGTCGAGTGCATGCTCTGCATCAATAAAAGCTGCAGTTCCTTCGAGTTTTTGCATTTCAGCAATCACATGAAGCGCTAAGGTTGTTTTACCAGAAGATTCTGGGCCATAAATCTCGACAACTCTCCCTCTTGGCAGACCTCCTATACCCAAGGCTATATCAAGACTGAGGCTTCCTGTAGATACGGCTTCAATGTCTGTTCTAGATTCTTCTTCACCCAAAAACATTACCGAACCTTTGCCAAATTGCTTTTCGATTTGACTAAGCGCTACTTTTAGTGCTTGTTTTTTCTGTTCATCCACGCCCCTCTCCCGAGTAAAATGTTTGATAATTTAATGCAATTATTATAATGACTTTCTCACATCAAGATTCACAATGTATGGCCCTTGCAATGAAACTTTCAATGAAGGGACGGTCAACTGTTGGAGCAAATCCAATGGTTGGTTGTGTGATTACAATTGACGGCAAAGTTATTGCTCAGGATTACCATCGAGAGTATGGAAAAGCCCACGCTGAAGTTAACGCGCTAGATCAAATTAAGAACCAAGCAAAAGATGCAATAATGTATGTGACTCTAGAGCCGTGTTCACACCATGGCAAAACCCCTCCTTGTACAAAATCAATCATCAAATCTGGTGTAAAAAAAGTTATTTTAGCAATGCTTGACCCTAACCCTTTGAATTGTGGAAAAGGAGTTAAATTACTCCAAGACGCGGGCATTGAAGTTGATGTCGGGCTATTGGAGAATGAAGTTAGAGATCTCAACAGGGGATTCGTTAAAAGAATGTTAACCGGCTTGCCATTCGTTACATCAAAAATTGCGATGAGTCTTGATGGTAAAACCGCAATGAGTAGCGGTGAAAGTAAATGGATTACCTCTGAACAATCAAGAAACGATGTTCAAAAATTACGTCACAATAATCAGGCAATTATGACAGGCTCAGGCACCGTCATCAAAGACAATCCAAACTTAACGGTTAGGCTTAATGACTCTGAAATAAGCCCCCTAAGAGTTGTTATAGATAGTGGTGACAAAATAACAAATCAAAAACTTAATATATTTTCTTCTGAAGCTTCAACTCTTGTTCTTAATAGCAATAATTCAAGCGTATTATCGAATGGCAAAATAGATCTCAAGGCTACTTTAATTAAACTTGGAGAGATGGGGATTAATAACCTGTTAGTTGAGGCTGGAAGTGGATTGAATGGTGCTATGATAGAGATGGGGCTCATTGATGAGTATATTATCTACACTGCGCCAATAATTTTGGGAAGTGATGCGCAATCAATGGTTCAAATTCCACTAACTAAAATGGCTGAAAAAATTAATCTTGATATTATTGAAATTAGAATTATCGGTGAAGATATAAAAATCAAAGCTATACCTAAATGAGTACATTATCAAACAAACGAATTTTACTTGGAGTCAGTGGTTCAATTGCCGCTTACAAGTCTCCTGATATTGTTAGACGGCTGCAAGATTTGGGTGCTGAAGTGAGAGTAATTGTTACTCAAGGTGGTGCAGAGTTTGTTAGCGAAAGATCTCTTCAGACTGTTTCAAAAAATAAAGTTCATTCCAACCTCTGGGATTCTGAAGCTGAACTTGCGATGGGCCATATTGAACTTGCAAAATGGGCTGATGTAGTATTAATTGCTCCAGCTTCGGCTAATACAATAGCTAAACTATGTCATGGTAAGGCTGATGATTTACTTTCAACAGTTATTCTTGCAACTAGTGCATTTGTTATGATTGCTCCCGCTATGAATCAACAAATGTATGGTTCAATAGCAATGAGAGACAATTTAGATTTACTAATAAAGCGCAATGTAAAGATTATTAAGCCCGACCATGGTGATCAAGCTTGTGGAGATGTAGGCGAAGGAAGACTTGCTGATTCTAACTCGATTGCGCAACAAGTAGCAGAAATTTTTGAAAACACAAATCTTGGAGGGAAAAGAGTTTTGATTACCATCGGAGCGACAATTGAACCAATTGACCCTGTTCGCTTTATTTCTAACCATAGTAGCGGAAAAATGGGGATGGCTCTTGCTTCAGCCTGCATTCAAGCGGGAGCTGAGACAACTATTGTTGTCGGCTCAATTTCTATTGAAGTGGAGAAAAGAGCTAAAAGTATTTATGCTACAAGCGCTGACGAGATGCATAATGCTGTTATGGATAACATAGACAGCCAAGATCTATTTATTAGTTGTGCTGCAGTTGCAGACTATAGACCATCAAAAGTTAGTGTTAACAAATTAAAAAAAGGTAATGACAAGGAAATTATTGAGTTGGTTCTTAATAGAGATATTTTGAGTGATGTTTGTCGTTTAAGTGAAAAACCAATTTGTATCGGTTTTGCAGCAGAAACTGAAAACTGCATAAAAAACGCCAAGCAAAAACTTAATAAGAAGAAATGTGACGCTATTATTTTAAATGATGTTTCTGATCCAAATATTGGACTTAAATCTGATGAAAATGAGGTTCATTTTATAACTAAAAATAGCTCTGAAATAATTAATAAAAATACTAAAGCAATTATTGCAGAAAAAATTATCAAAATAATTTCGAAAAAAATGTTTAACTGAAGCAAAGTGGCTTTATATCAAGACTTTAAAGACTTACCCACAAAACTGTGGAAAACTCTGGTGATATCTTCTTTTTTTATCCATCAATTAGCACCAGAATAACGATTTTTATGGTTTTGACTAATAATTAATCATAACTATTTTTTCTTTATAAATCAATAAGTTATGATATTCATCTTGAAATATTACACAACAACAATATTAATTAATTTCATAAATTTACAAATAGCGGATAACTTTTAATGTTTCCCCTATAAAATAAGGTGTTTCAAGCCTAATTACATAATTTTCATATAATAGTAGAGTTATCACTATTTCAATGATAATTTAGAAGAAAACTAGTTTTTTAACTGATTAATGTGGCTTTTTTGACTCTAAAATAAAGGAGAATAAACGATAACTAAAATCTATCAGTAATTTTTCTTTAGTGTTTTACAATTTAGTACTGTATTTTGCAATTCTCTTGACCAATTAGTTGTTCAAGCTGGTCGAGAAGTTCTCTTTTAATTGTTACAAAATATTCAGACTCTAACGGAAACCTTGCAGATGCTTTTTTTGAATGATATTGAATCATAACTGGGCACTTTCCAGGGAATTTTTTTATAAGTTCAGCAAGATTTATATAATTTGATTGTTGGCTGTCATCTAAAGATAAATGTAAAAATTTTGCATATTTTGTTTGCTCTTTTTCTACTGGTTCAATACGTTCAATAACTACCTGCCATTGGTCTCGAAAATCTTTTCTAACTTTACCTGTAATTACAACTACCTCATCAAGGACTAAGCGGTCACTATTCGTGCCCATAGCTTTTGTAAATATGACCGCATTTATTTTTCTAGTGTTGTCTTCTATTACAATACTTGCCATTGAGCCTTGCTGTGTATTTCTATATTCAATTTCAGAGATTAAACCAAGGATTCTTACTTCACGATTGTTTCTAAATATAATCTTACTAGGTAATGTACAAACAATTGATTTTAAGTCAACCTTATACTCATCAGTTGGATGGCGATCTAAATAATAACCCATAACACTTTTCTCAAACATCAACATTTTCTTGAAAGTTAAATAATCACCTTTTATGTATTTTTTCTCATAATCTATGTGACTTTCAACATCAGAAAATAATCCACTTTGACCTCTAGAAAAGTCATTTTGCCTTTGTTCAGCCTGTTTTGTGGCGCTTGGATAGGTCTTTATTAGCGTTGCTCTATCGACACCAAAAACATCGAAAGCACCGCTATATATCAGCGCCTCAATAGTTCTTTTATTAATATATCTTCTTTCTATGCGCAAACAAAAATCAAAAATATCTTCATAATTTCCGTTTTTTTCACGTTCAACCATCATTGCCTCTACAAATGCTTCGCCAACGCCTTTTATTGCACCTAAACCATATACTATTGACTTATTATCAGTGATACTAAATTCATAATTCGATTGACATATATTGGGCGGATAAATTGTTAAGCCTATTTTTTTACACTCACTAATCGTAAAAGCTATTCGGTCAGTATCATCCATTACTCCAGATAAAACTGCAGCCATAAATGGGGCTGGGAAATGTGTCTTAAGCCAGGCTGTTTGGTATGACACATAGGCATATGCAACGGAATGAGATTTATTAAAACCATAGCCTGAAAAAGTATCAATTAAATCAAAAATTTCATTTGCCTTTTTTTCCTTTATTCCTTTTTTAGCAGCGCCATCTACAAAAACTTGGCGCTGCTCAGCCATCTCTTCAGGCTTCTTCTTACCCATAGCCCTACGTAATAAATCAGCCCCACCCAGAGAGTATCCGGCCATCACTTGAGCTGATTTCATAACTTGTTCTTGGTAAAGGAAAATACCATTGGTGGGTTTGAGTATCTCCTCTAACATAGGGTGAGGATATTTCACCCGAGTTCCATGTTTTACATTAATATAATCATCAACCATTCCAGCATCTAAGGGACCAGGTCTATAAAGAGCTAACATTGCAACAATATCTTCAAAACAATCTGCTTGTAGTTTTTTTAAGTAACCTCGCATACCATCTGACTCAAGTTGAAAAACTCCAGTAGTATCACAACGCTGTAAGAGTTTAAATACTTCTGAATCATTGAGTTTTAACTTGTCAATATCAATTGATTTGTTGCTTAATCCTTTTTGCTCAATTATTTTTACTGTTTTATCGATTACTGTAAGATTCGATAAGCCTAAGAAATCAAACTTTACAAGACCTACAGCTTCTACATCATCTTTATCAAACTGTGAAACAACCACATCTTCTTCGTTAGGTCCTTTATATACAGGGCAAAAATCACTAATTTTGCTTGGAGATATTACTACGCCACCAGCATGAGTCCCAACATTGCGAATTAAACCTTCTAGTTCTTTTGAAAAGTCAACCAGAGTAGTGACACTTTCTTCAGAATCATAACGTGATTTAAGTTCTGGAGAATCTTCTAAAGCCTTCTCAAGAGTTATTCCAAGGTCATTAGGAATAAGTTTTGAAATAGTGTCACAAAAACCGTAATTGTGTCCCAAAACCCTACCTACATCTCTCACTACTCCTTTTGCAGCCATGGTGCCATAAGTAATAATTTGGGAAACCTTGTCAGAACCATATTTACTAGCTACATAAGCAATAACTTCATCGCGCCTATCTGTACAAAAGTCAATATCAAAATCTGGCATCGAAACGCGCTCAGGATTCAAAAATCGCTCAAACAAAAGTTCATGCTCAATTGGGTCTACATTTGTTATTGATAATGCCCACGCAACTAATGAACCAGCGCCTGAACCTCTTCCAGGGCCAACTGGAATACCGTTTTCTTTAGCCCATCGAATAAAATCAGAAACAATCAAGAAATAACCAGGGAAATTCATCTCTAATATTACTGACAATTCAAAATCCAACCTCTTGAAGTATAATTCTTCATCTACAGAAAGACCTTTGAGTCTTTCTCTAAGCCCTTTTTCTGACTCTTCTTTAAAGTACTGACTAATGGACAATCCTTTAGGCGTAGGGAATGCAGGTAAATAGTTTTTCTCAAATAATTCAAAATGAAGATTGCATCTTTTTGATATTTCTACTGTATTTAGAAGTAATGAAGGCAAATCACTGAAAAGTTCAACAATTTCATCAGCGCTCTTTAAAAACTGTGACTCACTAAAGCAACTTAAGCGACGAGCATCATCCAGTAGTCCGCCCTCTGCAATACAAATTCTTGCTTCATGTGCCTGATAGTCATTTTTATATAAGAATTGCACGTCATTGGTTGCTACTACAGGAATATCTAAAGCCAAACCAAGATCAACTGTAAGTTGGAGTTGCTGTTCATCATCAGGCCTGTCTGTTCGTTGAGTGGCCATATAAAATCTATTACCAAAAATTGACTTCCATTTGAGGGCTTTTTTTTCAGCAAGATTCAACTCATCATCTAAAAGCAATTGAGATATATCTGAGTCAATTGCTTTTGAAATCATAATTAAACCTTCATTATTTAAAATTAACTCTTCTTCATTTATCATTGGGCCTTTAAAACTTTGCTTCCCAAGATAACCATTTGAAATAATTTCAGATAAATTAAGATAGCCCTGATGATTTTGACATAACAAAATAACTTCATATAAGTCTGATTCAGAAGATATCGATATACTAGCTCCAAATATAGGTTTAACACCTAACGCTATAGATTTTTGATAAAATTTAATTGCAGAAAAAAGACTAAAATCATCAGTAAGAGCAACACTATTCATGCCTAATTCTTTAACTCTTTCTATTAGTTTAGGCACACGAATTAAACTATTCTTTACAGAATATTCACTTTGGCAATGTAAATGGACAAAACTTGATGGTGCCATACTAGAGAAAAATGACTTGATTTAAGTTTTATTTTACAAAATAAAGTTACTTAATAATCTTGATTACTATAAATAAAGATTTCTTATTGCTTTTGATGAGTAATTAAATCAAATTAATTGATCTATGGCAATAATATTTTATATATTTTCAGCAGCCTTAATTATAGCTTGCGCCTTATCCATTGTTTCTTGCCATTCAGATTCCGGTACAGAGTCATATACTATTCCTGCGCCCGCTTGTATATAAAGAGTTTTATTTTTTATAATAGCTGTTCGAATTGCTATGGCCAAATCCATGCTGCCATGCCAAGATAAATTTCCAATAGCGCCGGAATATATATTTCTTTTGAAAGGTTCAACTTCGTCAATAATTTCCATCGCTCTTACTTTTGGCGCCCCACTCAGCGTTCCAGCAGGAAATGTTGCCTTTAAAACGTCAATAGAATGCATGCCATCTCGTAGTTCACACTCTACATTTGAAACAATATGCATAACATGAGAATATCTCTCAATAAACATCTTATCAGTAAGTTTAACGCTTCCCGTTTTTGCAATTCTACCAAGGTCATTTCGTCCCAAATCAATTAGCATTAAATGTTCGGCAATTTCTTTTTTATCTTCAAGCAAGTCTTTTTCTAACTGGATATCCTCTGCTATAGTTTTCCCACGAGGACGAGTTCCAGCAATTGGCCTCACTGTAGCAATATTGTTGTTATCAACACGCGCTAGTATCTCAGGAGATGAGCCAACTATAAACATATCATCTAAATTCAAATAATACATATAAGGCGAAGGATTAAGTATTCTTAACTGTCTATATAGGTCAAATGGATTAGCATTAAATTCACAACTAAGACGTTGAGATGGGACAACCTGCATAACATCTCCAGCTATTATATAACTCTGTATCTGCTTGACAGAATTCTTAAATTTTTCTTGGCCAAAACTTGATACAAAATCACTCGATTTTATTTTCGACTTTTTAACTACCTTTTGTTGCAACGGTTTTTTAATACTTTTTTCAATCTGATCAAGATTTTCAATAGCATTTTCATAACTTTGTTCTAACGGATTAATATGAGTAATTATGTGTACCTTACTTGACAAGTTGTCAAAAACCAAAAGGTCGTTTGATACCATTAACAAAATATCCGCTACATCCAATTCGTCAGACTTATTTATATTATTTAACTTAGGCTCAATATATCGAATGATTTCATAACCAAAGTAGCCTACAAATCCTCCATTAAAGTCTGGGAAATCTTCTAATTTAGGAACATTGAATTGATTTTGGTACTGTTTAATCCATTCTAATGGATCGCTGACTTCATGCTGTTCTATCAAGGCGCCTTTTTTTTCAATACTGATTTTGTAGTTATATACCTTAATTACGGTTTCAGCGGCAAGGCCTATAAATGAGTAGCGACCCCATTTTTCACCACCCTGGACAGATTCTAAGAAATAACTATAGGAATTATTGCCGAGCTTTAAGTAAAGCGCTAATGCAGTATCAGTATCAACAACTATCTCTCTAAAGATAGGTATATGATTAAAACCTTGTTTAACTAAGTTAGTAAACTGTGATTTTTCCATGGGTGCATTTTAACTTACCCAAAGTAGCGGATTTGATTTATATGTTCAATATATTTGTAACAGCGACATCTCAATAAAATAACTTAAGGTGTCGCTGCATAAAATAAGATTATTCCTGCTCTTGGGTTGCAACTTCACTCAACTGACTTGATAACTCTTGTTCAGCCTCAGCGACCTGCATTGTCTCCTCAGAACGGCGTCTTCTTGATTCTTGGTGATGACTATAACCTGTACCAGCAGGAATTAGGCGCCCTACAATCACATTTTCTTTAAGTCCCTTGAGGTTATCAACACGTCCTGTAATTGAAGCTTCAGTCAAAACTCTGGTAGTTTCTTGGAATGAAGCAGCTGAAATAAATGATTCGGTTGACAACGATGCCTTGGTAATACCCATTAATAATCTCTGGTATATTATTTCTTCTTTACCTTGTGCTTTGAGTTGTTTATTAACTTCAATCACATGCGCGTATTCAGCAGTCTCGCCGTTGACGTATACTGAATCACCGTTATCAAATATTTCTACTTTTCTTAGCATCTGTTTAACGATAACCTCGATGTGCTTATCAGAAATCTTAACACCTTGAAGACGGTATACGTTTTGGACTTCTCTTACAATATAATTTGCCAATGCTTCAACACCAAGCAAACGTAAAATATCATGAGGGTTAGATGGTCCATCAGAAATAATATCGCCTTTTTCAACAGTTTCACCGTCAAAAACATTGATTGCGCGCCATTGATGAATCATCATTTCAGTTGCTTCACCATCTTCACTTGTTATTAGAAGACGCTCCTTTGATTTAGTTGGCTTACCGAAACTCACAACACCTGCAGATTCTGCAAGGATTGCATGATCTTTTGCTTTACGAGCTTCAAAAAGATCTGCAACACGTGGCAAACCTCCAGTTATGTCACTTGTTTTAGAGACAGCTTTAGGAATCTTGGCTAGGATTTCACCTGCCTCAATCAATTGTCCATCTTCTAAATTAATCTTCACTCCAGATGGTAAATAATGTGTAGATAAAATTTTCTTCTTGTTCTTTTTGTCAACTAACTTTAACATTGGCTTCATATCTTTAGCAGATACAGCTCTCTCTCCCTCTTCAATCATTTCAAAGAAACTCAAACCTGTTAGTGGATCTGAATTCCTTAAAACAGTTAAGCCTTCAGAAAAATCAACAAAAATAACCCTGGCAGAGTTTTCAGCAATGATTGGATGTGTATGAGGGTCCCAATCTGCAATTCTATCTTGCGCTTTAACTTTGCCGCCATCTTTAAAGTGAACCATAGCACCATATGGTATCTTATAGCGTTCTTTTTCTTGTCCAACTTCATTTCTAATAGACGCCTCAGATGACCTTGAAATGACAACCAAATCACCATTAGAGTTGGTAATAGATTTCATATTTTCGAAATGAACAATACCATCTGTATTGATAATAATGTTATTGACTGCTGTTGAAGCACTTGCGGCACCACCAATATGAAAAGTTCTCATTGTTAATTGTGTTCCTGGCTCGCCAATTGACTGGGCTGCAATTACACCAACCGCCTCACCAACACCAATCATATGGCCTCTTGCCATATCATTTCCGTAACAAGATGCACAGACACCATAAGTCGTTTCGCAAGTAATCGCCGAACGGACCTTAATCGATTCGATTCCCATTTCATCAATCTGATTTGAATCATTTAATGAAATTAAGTGACCTTTTGACAAGTAAACTTCATCAGTGTTTGGCAAAATTACATTTTCCGCTATTATTCGACCTAGCACGGCATCACCAAGTGTTTGAACTACATTTCCGCCATCAATTGCGGCCTTCATAATCAATCCATGCTCTGTTTCACAATCTTCCTCAGTAATAACTAAATCTTGGCCAACATCAACCAATCTTCTTGTTAGGTAGCCTGAATTTGCAGTTTTCAAAGCTGTATCAGCTAAACCTTTTCTTGCGCCGTGAGTTGAAATAAAGTATTGCATATTATTTAAGCCTTCACGGAAATTACTAGTAATTGGTGTTTCAATAATTGAACCATCTGGTTTAGCCATTAAGCCACGCATTCCAGCTAGTTGCCTAATCTGGGCCGGAGAACCCCTAGCCCCAGAGTCAGCCATCATATAGATAGAGTTAAATGATGGATTTCTCTGAGTATTACCCTCAGCATCAATCATGTCTTCATATCCAACTTTATCCATCATCGCTTTTGCTACTTCTTCAGAAGTGCGGGACCAAATATCAATAACCTTGTTATAGCGCTCACCATTAGTTAGAACACCAGAAGAGAACTGTTGTTGTACAAATTTAATTTGAGAGTTAGCATTCTCAATCATTTCAGTTTTCTCATGAGGAATAATCATGTCATTTGAACAAAATGAGATGCCAGATTTTGTTGAAAACTCAAAACCCATATACATCATTTGGTCGGCAAAAATAACTGTTTCCTTTAATTCTTGAGTACGATAACAAACATGAATCAAGTTAGAAACAACCTTTTTTGATAATGCTTTATTAATTAAGTCAAATGACAAACCTTTTGGTAGTATTCTAGAAAAAATAGCACGACCGACAGTAGTATCAACGATTCTCTTTGTACTAGGTTCATATCCAGATTCAACTTTTACATAATCTTGAATTCGCAGTTTAATTTTTGCATGTAAAGAAACAAGTTCTTCACTGTAAGCATTTAGTGCTTCGGTAGCATTCGCAAAAATCATTCCTTCACCTTTTTTATTTACCATTTCTCGTGTCATATAATAAAGACCCAAAATAACGTCTTGTGAAGGAATAATTATCGGATCTCCGCTTGCTAAATGAAGAATATTGTTTGAAGCCAACATCAAAGTTCTTGCTTCTAGTTGAGCCTCTTCAGAGAGCGGGACATGAACTGCCATTTGGTCGCCATCAAAGTCTGCATTAAATGCAGTACAAACTAGAGGATGTAATTGTATCGCCTTACCTTCAATTAGTAGTGGTTCAAACGCCTGTATACCCAGACGATGGAGTGTTGGCGCACGATTAAGTAATACTGGATGTTGGTGTACAACCCTTTCAAGAATATCCCAAACTTCAGGAATTTCACTCTCAACCATTTTCTTAGCGGCCTTAATTGTTGAAGCTAGACCATTAGCCTGAAGTCGATTGTAGATAAATGGCTTGAACAACTCTAAAGCCATTTTTTTAGGCAAACCACATTGATGAATTTTTAGATAAGGGCCGCAAACAATTACAGAACGTCCAGAATAATCGACTCGCTTACCTAGAAGATTCTGACGAAAACGACCTTGTTTACCCTTAATCATGTCTGCAATTGACTTAAGTGGTCTGCGATTATTTCCCATTACAGCACGACCACGACGACCATTGTCAATTAATGAGTCGACTGCCTCTTGAAGCATTCGCTTTTCATTACGAACAATTATTTCAGGCGCATCTAATTCCAATAAACGAGCCAATCGATTGTTTCGGTTAATCACTCGACGATACAAGTCATTAAGGTCTGAAGTAGCAAACCGGCCTCCGTCTAGTGGCACCAAGGGTCTTAAATCTGGAGGTAAAATGGGAAGCACATCGAGCACCATCCATTCTGGCTTGTTGCCAGATTGGATTAATGAATCGACTAGTTTAAGTCTTTTATTTATTTTCTTTAGTTTTGTTTGTGATTTGGTACTAAGAGCATCTTCACGTAGATTCGCGGCTTCTTTTTCAAGTTGTACTTCTTTGAGCACATCCTGAATAGCTTCAGCACCCATTTTAGCAACAAACTCATCTTCACCAAACTCATCCAGCGCATCAAAATACATTTCCTCAGTAAGGAGTTGTTTTTTTACCAATGGTGTATTTCCATTATCAGTTACAAGGAATGCTTCAAAATAAAGTACACGCTCAATATCCTTAAGCGTCATATCCATCAATAGCCCTAAACGCGATGGTAAAGACTTTAAATACCAAATATGAGCAACCGGTGCAGCCAGTTCAATATGTCCCATACGTTCTCGACGAACTTTGGAGAGTGTAACTTCAACGCCACACTTTTCACAAACAACGTTACGAAATTTCATGCGTTTATATTTTCCACAAAGGCACTCGAAATCCTTCATTGGGCCAAAAACTTTTGCACAAAACAAACCTTCTCTTTCCGGTTTAAAAGTACGGTAGTTAATAGTTTCTGGCTTTTTGACTTCACCATAAGACCATGAGCGAATTTTTTCAGGAGAAGCTAAACCAACTCTAATTGCATCAAAATCATGATCTTTGTTTTGCTGTTTTAAAATTTGTAATAAATCTTTCAAGGGATTCTCCTAATTAATTCTGTTCCAGTTCTACATTAATTCCTAATGAGCGAATTTCTTTTACTAGAACATTAAATGATTCCGGCATAACGGCATCAGTTCGATTTTCTCCATCAACAATATTTTTATACATTTTCGCCCTGCCTCCGACATCGTCTGACTTAACGGTTAACATTTCACGAAGTGTATAGGCGGCTCCATATGCCTCCAAGGCCCAAACCTCCATCTCACCGAAACGCTGCCCACCAAACTGTGCCTTTCCACTTAGTGGTTGTTGAGTAACTAATGAATAAGGTCCAGTTGAACGAGCGTGCATCTTATCGTCAACCAAGTGATTGAGTTTCAACATATGCATATAACCAACTGTCACATCACGGTCAAAAGGGTCACCTGTTCGACCATCAAACAACTGTGTTTGACCGCTTTCAGGAAGATCTGCCATCTTTAACAATGACTTGATATCTTCTTCTTTGATGCCGTCGAATACCGGTGTTGCCATCGGTACGCCAGATCGAAGATTACCGGCTAATTCAAGTATTTCGTCATCAGTAAATGATTTGATATTCTCACTCTTGCCATAACTGTTATAGATTTTGTCTAATAACTTACGTATCTCAGTGATAGAATTCTTTCGATGCTGATCTAACAAATTTCCAATCTTATAGCCTAGGCCTTTTGCCGCCCAACCTAAATGCACTTCCAAAACCTGTCCTACGTTCATACGCGAAGGAACACCTAAGGGATTAAGGACAATGTCAACAGGAGTTCCGTCAACTAGATGCGGCATATCTTCTACCGGTGATACTCTGGAAATAACGCCCTTGTTGCCATGACGCCCAGCCATTTTATCGCCCACCTGAAGAGTTTTACGCGTTGCCACATAAACCTTCACCATTTTCAAAACTCCTGGCGGAAGTTCAGCGCCTTCATTAATTTTTTCTCTTTCTTGCTCAAAAAATACTTCGAACTCTTCTTGCTTGGCTTTAGATTGCTTGATAAGCGAATAAACCTCTTTATTTACTTTGGCATCTTCAACTTTTATCTTTACAATATCACTATTCTCAAACGTCTTGAGTAACTTAGAGTTTAGTTTTTCACCAGCCTTAATAGATCCAACATTTTTACTTAATATATTGCCAGAGAGTTTTGCACGAATACGACGGAAAATATCTCCATCAATAATGTTAAATTCGTCATCAATATCTTTTTTAATCTGCTCTAATCGCTCCTCGTCAATCATTATTGAGCGTGAATCTTTTTCAACGCGATCACGGGTAAAGACCTGAACATCAATAACAACTCCAGATTTTGACGCTCCCATGCGCAATGATGTGTCTTTTACATTGTTAGCTTTTTCACCAAAAATAGCACGTAACAGTTTCTCTTCAGGAGAAAGTACAGTTTCACTTTTTGGCGTCACCTTGCCGACAAGTATATCGCCACCCTTAACTCGAGCACCAACATAAACAATACCAACTTCATCAAGTTTTGACAAAGCAGATTCGCTAACGTTTGGAATATCAGCAGTAATTTCTTCTGACCCAAGTTTTGTATCTCTAGCATAAGCCGTCAATTCTTCAATATGAATTGATGTGTAGCGATCTTCATGGACAACTTTTTCAGATATCAGAATGGAATCTTCAAAGTTGTAACCATTCCAAGGCATAAAAGCAATCATCATATTTTGGCCTAAGGCCAGTTCACCCAAATCTGTTGATGGACCGTCGGCCAATACATCTCCAACTGCAATCCTATCACCTATCTTAACCAGTGGTTTTTGATTAATACATGTATTCTGATTAGAGCGCGAGTATTTAATTAAACTATATATATCAACACCTAATTCACCCTCTTTTGCTTTTTTTGCATCAACCCGAATCACTATTCTTGAAGAATCAACAGTTTCCACAACACCAGCATGATTTGCAACAACACAAACACGAGAGTCTGAAGCAACCACCCTTTCAATACCAGTTCCGACTAGAGGCTTTTCAGCACGAAGAACTGGAACAGCCTGGCGCTGCATATTTGAACCCATCAATGCACGATTAGCATCATCATGCTCAAGGAAAGGAATAAGAGACGCAGCTACAGAAGATATTTGTTTTGAGTCGACATCAATTAAAGTTACTTCTGACTTTTCTACTAAAACAAATTCATTCTTATGGCGGCAAGAAATCAGTTCATCTATCAAACGATTATTTTTATCTACTGCAGAGTTTGCTTGAGCAATTGTGTGGGCAATCTCATCAATTGCAGAAATATAGATAACCTCATCAGTAACCAAGCCACCTTTAACTACTTGGTATGGTGTCTCCAAGAAACCATATTCATTAGTTTTCGCATAAACAGAAAGCGTATTAATTAAACCAATATTTGGTCCTTCAGGGGTTTCAATTGGACATAGACGTCCATAATGAGATGGATGGACATCACGCACTTCAAAACCGGCACGCTCACGAGTAAGACCGCCTGGTCCCAGTGCTGAAATTCGACGTTTATGAGTTATGCCAGATAATGGATTAACTTGATCCATAAATTGAGACAACTGAGAAGAACCAAAAAACTCCCTAACTGCAGCGGAAACAGGCTTTGAGTTAATCAAATCTTGTGGTGTTAATTCGTCAGTTTCAGCTAAATTTAACCCTTCCCTAACTGCTTTCTCTACACGGATTAATCCTATTCTAAACTGGTTTTCAATCATTTCACCAATCGCCCTAACACGCCTGTTTGCAAGGGTATCGACGTCATCGACAACATCATGACCATTTTTAATATCGATTAATTTCTTAATCACATTGACTATATCATCATGCGTCAATACAACCTCACCGGCCTCAGAAGTTATGCCCAAACGTCGGTTCAACTTCATTCGACCAACCTTAGAAAGATCATAACGATCATTGCTGAAAAATAAATTTGAGAAAAGTGAATTCACTGCATCTTCTGTTGCAGGCTCTCCTGGGCGCATCACATGATAGATAGACATCCGTGCTTCAAGTTCAGACTGTACCTCATCAAGACGCAAAGTTTCTGAGATATAAGCACCGTTTTCAGCATCATTGATATAAATAATATCAATACTATTAACCTTAGTAGCCACCAACAAATCAATATTTGCCTCATTTAACAAAGTGTTAGCAGAAAGCAATACTTCGCCAGTGCCTTTGTCAACAATATCTCCAGCTAGAACTTTATTCAGAAGAAATTCATGTGGTGCATTAATAATCTTTGTATCTGATTTTTCAAGCAATTTAGTGTGCTTTGCCGTGATACGACGGCCTTTCTCAACAATAACATTCTTGCCTGATTTAATATCAAATTCTGCAATAATCCCTCTTAAAAGAGAGGGTTTAACTACCAAATCGCAGGACTTAGCTTTTATCTTTACATTGATGCTGTCGAAAAAAGTATCAATAATTTCGCTCGAAGTCAAACCCATAGCTCGCAATAAAGTTGTTACCGGAAGCTTTCTGCGACGATCAATTCGAACAAATAAGTTTTCATGATGGTCAAATTCAAAATCTAGCCATGAACCTCTATAAGGGATGATTCTGGATGAAAATAAAATCTTGCCTGACGAATGAGTTTTGCCTTTGTCGTGTTCAAATATTACCCCTGGTGAACGATGCAACTGAGACACAACAACACGCTCAGTACCGTTAATCACAAAGGTTCCTGTATTTGTCATCAATGGGAGTTGACCTAGATACACCTCCTCTTCGATAACTTGTTTAACACGACGCTTTTTCTTTAAAGTGGAACCGTTCTTGTCAAAGAGAACTAGGTTGAGTTTAACTTGCATTATAGCTGCATAAGTGACACCACGCAGTTTACATTCTTTAACGTTATATTTAGGTTCTTGAAGTTCGTAATCTACATATTCAATTTCAGCATAGCCATTGAGAGCTGTAATTGGAAATACAGAATGAAAAACGGAATGTAGACCAACATCTTCTTTTTCAACTACACCGGCTTGGATAAATGAATTAAACGAATTGATCTGTATCGACAATAAATCTGGCTCTTTAAGAATGGATTCTCTAGTGCCGAAATTATTTCTAATGCGTTTTTTTTCAGTAAATGAATAAGTCATGAATACTCCGTATAAATCAATAAATTTTTTATTAAAATTAATTTTTCATATAAACACCAAAATCCCCAATGGGGATTTTGGTGATGTAGCGTCAAACAAATTACTTAAGCTCTACGCTAGCTCCAGCTTCTTCAAGCTGTTTTTGTATATCTTCTGCCTCTGCCTTAGCAACTCCCTCTTTAACTGGTGATGGAGCACCCTCAACCAGGTCTTTTGCTTCCTTAAGACCCAAACTAGTAATGCCACGAACTGCTTTAATAACGGCAACTTTTTTGTCACCAAAACTAGTCAGAACTACATCAAACTCGGTCTTCTCTTCAACAGCAACACCGGCATCTGCTGCTGCTGCTGCTGGCGCCGCAGCTACTGCTGCAGCAGAAACACCAAATTTTTCTTCCATTGCTGAAACCAGTTCAACAACATCCATTACAGACATATCTGCTATTGCATCTAATATATCTTTGTTACTTAATTTAGCCATGATATATACTCCTATATATTATTTGTTATTGTTGCTGATCACGAATAGCAGCTACAACTCGAGTTAACTTTGTTGGAACTTCATTCAAAGTTCTAACTAGTTTCTCTGTTGGAGCTAGCATTAACGCCATCAACAAACTAATTGCTTGATCTTTAGTTGGAAGGCT
>Ga0208411_1000904_pt1 | contig 21352 bp, 17 predicted proteins | sample ETN01SmetaG_4_FD_185793 | JGI IMG/M metagenome (GOLD analysis project Ga0208411, IMG submission 185793) | Marine microbial and viral communities from oxygen minimum zone, Eastern Pacific Ocean - ETNP2014F12-01SV261 (SPAdes) (version 2) | ecosystem: Environmental > Aquatic > Marine > Oceanic ... | reverse complement strand
ATATGCATTCCATCCATGGACATCATCTATATATCCGTTGTTATCATCATCAATCCCATTAGATGCTATTTCACCCCAATTTGTCCATAAGTTAGGGGTTAAATCTGTATGTGTTAATAACATCCCACCATCAACTATAGCAACAACAATAGTGTCTCCCAAAGGAGTAACTCCACCTGTGGATATATCCCACGCTTCTATTGCATCAATATCTGCATCAATTGTTCCACCGCTTTGGCCGGTGTTATTAAACGACCATTGTTGATCAAACTGAATATCATCTGGCGTATTTCTTCTTGTGACCTTCGTATCCGGAATTACTTTATCTACAAATGGACTAATGCGAAATTCTTTTATAGCGCTTAAAGGTGCTAGGGTATCATTTTTTAGTTTTATACTAACGATATTTAACCTTCTTACTAATACTTTATCTATAACAAATCTACTAGTATCTAAAGACGCGCTAAATTCTGCACGTGAAATATCAGGAGCAATTTTAACAATTATTCTATCTTGAACAATTTCTTGACCAAATAAAATATTAATCAAAACTAAAATATAAAATTGATATCGAAGTTGGTACATCAAGGTAATCTAATATTTTTTTTTCAACATTGAGTTGATATTTATCACAGAAAATACAATACTATTTACTATATAAAACGATTATTAAAGATGACTTACTTAGATTTTTGTTCCATCTGAAAACGTTTCGCTACTAAAATAATATCTTCAGCAATTTTTAAGGGTATATTCGCTTTTTTCGCTATAATACTTGTATCTGCATTTGCTATATTTTCAATTCCTTCAAATGAGCTTAATAAAGCTTGTATTCTTTTTGGGCCCATTCCATCCACTGAATCAAAAATTGATTCACGCACTTTCTTATTTCTTCTCTGTTTTTGATATGTAATAGCAAAACGATGAGCCTCATCTCTTATTTTTCTTAATAATATCAAACCAGGAGAATTTTTAGGTATTGATTGAGCATCAGAATTTCCAGGAATGAAAACTTCTTCTAATCGTTTGGCCAACCCAATAACTAGTAGATAGTCTAGACCAAGGTCTCGGAGAGCAGATACAGCCATATTCAATTGACCTTTACCACCATCAATCAAAATAAGATCCGGATAAGATAATTTTTTATCTTTTAATCTTTTATATCTCCGTAAAACCACCTCTCTTATTGCCGCAAAGTCATCAATGCCATTAACTCCTTTAATTTTATATTTCCTGTATTTAGACTTTTTTGCATTACCATCAATAAAACATACCATAGAAGCAACAGTATCCTCTCCTCCCAAATGCGATATATCAAAAGCTTCAATTCGACGCGGAGGAATATTAAGCTGTAAATCATCTTGCAACTGTTGGATCATTTTTGGGATTAATTCTCGACGCTTTTTGCGATTAATGATCCATTCTCCTAGTAATAACTTTGCATTTTGTTGAGCTAATCTAATTTCTCTTGCTTTATCACCTCTAATAGGTACTTTAATTTCTATACTTCCATTACGTTTTTCTTTTAACCAATATTTTAATTGTGCTTTATTGGTTGGTATATCAGATACATTAAGTACTTTAGGTATAAAGTCTGAATTCAGATAAAATTGCGTGATAACTAGTGCTATTATATCTGAATCCGTCTCATCAGAAATATTCATGGATATCTTCTCACGGCTATGAATTCTTCCCTTACGTATCCTTACAATTACACTTACACACATGTTTTCTTTTCTTGATAAAGCAATAACATCACGATCATCAAAATCTGCAGCAACTTTCCGTTGTCTATCTTTAAATTTCTTGATTGCATTTAATTGATCTCTATACATCGCAGCATCTTCATATCTAGTTTCATTTGCTGCCTTTGACATTTGATCATTTATATATAATTCAGTCTCGGTTGTTCTACCCTGTAAAAAAGAAACAACACGTTTAATCATTTTATTATATTCTTTTTTAGATACTAGACCTTGACAAGGACCATCACATTTCTTTATATGATAATCAAGGCATAAGTCTACTTTTAGAGATTGAATTGTTTTTTTATCTAGTATAAAATCACAACTACGAATAGGAAAAATTTTATGTACCGCTTTAAGCGATCTACGTAATACATACACATCTGTATAGGGTCCAAAATATCGAGAACCGTCTTTGATAATCTCTCTCGTTATAAAAATTCTTGGATAAGATTCTTTCGTAATTCTTATATAAGGAAAAGATTTATCATCTTTAAGATTAATGTTATAATGAGGTCTATTCTCTTTTATCAAATTTGCTTCTGTTAACAAAGCTTCTACTTCTGATGATACAACAATCCAATCCAAGTCAGATATTCTTTTTATCATCGATTGATTTTTTGGAGTTTGATATTTGTTTTTCTGGAAATATGAGCGAACTCTAACACGCAAATCCTTTGCCTTTCCAATATAAATAATTTCACCCTTATCATTAATAAATTGATACACACCCGGCTTTTTGGGAACATTAGATATTCTATTTTTTAATGAATCATTCATTTGCAAAATTTACTTTTCTTTAACTATTTATAATCAAATCTTTTTCTATATAATTCTTCGATATTATCATTTAAAATTATTCTATCACAATTTCAATAATCATAAATAATATGGAAAAATCATTATGAACAATAAAGAAACAATTCATATGTCTATAAATGAATTCAAAGAAAATGGATACAAAGTAATTGATTGGATTGCAGATTATTACGAAAACATTGAATCTTATCCTGTTTTATCTCAAGCAAAACCTGGAGAATTACGAACCACTCTTCCGAAAAATCCTCCACAAGATGGAGAAAAATTCAATAATATTTTAGCTGAAATGAATGAAAAAATTATACCAGGAGTCACTCATTGGCAATCACCTAACTTCTTTGCTTATTTTCCTTGTAATTCTACTGGACCAGCTATCTTGGGTGATCTATTATCAAGTGGACTAGGAATTCAAGGAATGTTGTGGGCATCAAGCCCAGCATGTACAGAGTTAGAAAGTCATGTATTAGATTGGCTTGTAGATATGTTACATCTTCCAGAAAAGTTTAAATCTACTAGCTCTGGAGGGGGCGTAATTCAAGATACCGCTTCCAGCGCAACGCTTTGTGCTCTAATTGCCGCTAGAGAAAAAGTCTCAAATAATAAAATAAATGAAAATGGATTTGATGACTCAATCAGAGTATATACTTCTATGGAAGCACATTCCTCAATTGAGAAAGCAGTTAAAATATCTGGAATTGGAAGCAAAAATATTAGATTAATTGAAGTTGATGATGATTTTGCAATGAATCCATTAAAATTGCGAAAATCAATTGAGAAAGATATAATGGATGGAAAAATACCTGCATTTGTTTGCGCTACTCTAGGGACGACATCTAGCACTGCAATTGATCCATTAATTGATATTGGGAAAATATGCAATGAATTTGGTATATGGCTTCATGTTGATGCTGCTATGGCAGGGTCTGCATCTATATGTCCTGAATATCGATTTATTAATGAAGGTATAGAATACGCAGATAGTTATTGTTTTAACCCACATAAGTTCTTACTCACAAACTTTGACTGTAGCTGCTTATATGTTTCTGATAGAAAAGCATTGATCAAATCTCTTACGATTAATCCAGAATATTTAAAAACAGAGGTTAGTAAATCTGAAACTGTATTTGATTTTAGAGATTGGCAAATACCTTTAGGAAGGAGATTTAGATCATTAAAACTGTGGAGCGTTATACGGTATTATGGAATTAATGGAATTCAACAACATATTAGAGGACATATTGAATCAGCAAAGATGTTATCTGAATTAATTATGAAAGATGAAAGATTCGAAATAATGGCTCCAACAATACTTAATTTAGTTTGTTTTCGATACAAAAATTCTGATGAGTTTAATAAAGCACTATTAGAAAAACTAAATACAAGTGGAAAATTATATTTGGTTCAAACAAAACTGAATAATAAATACACATTAAGATTCTCTATAGGGCAAACAAATACAACAAGAGATCATATAATAAATGCATGGAAGAATATTTTGAATGAGACAGAAGTACTAGAAAATGCAGGAATTAAGTAACCTTTTCTGCTAATTCAACTAAAACACCACCTGTACTTTTTGGATGAATAAAGACTATTTTATACCCCTCAGCTCCAATAGAAGGCTTGTCTGAAACTAAAGAAATATTATTTTCTTTAAGTTCATTTATTGCTGAATATATATCATCTACCTTAAAACATACATGATGGATACCTTCTCCTTTATTATTTAAGAATTTTTCTATTGCTGAATCTTTTGATATAGATCTTAAAAGCTCTACTTTTCCATTACCTGTATCGTAAATATCTGTCTCAACTCCTTCATTGCTTACAGTTTCAGTAGATGAATGTTTTATACCTAGCACGTGCTTCCAAAATGGTGAATGTTTATCTAGATCTCGAACAGCTATAGCAATATGTTCAATACTTAAAATTTTCATTTTAAATTTTTATATTCATTCTTATATCCAGCATTTAAAGTAATTCCCAATCCATTACCCGAGGGCAATTTTATCTTACCATCAATAATATTAACTCCATCATATGGATCATTATTAATTAATAAATTTCCATCTAAATCTGCAAAATCAACTTGAGATGAAAGATTTGACATAGCAGTAATACCAACAGAGGATTCTACCATACAACCTAACATTATTTTCATATCATAGTTATGCGCTAAATCGATCATCTTTTTCGCCTCTAACAATGATCCGCATTTCATCAATTTAATATTGATTCCATCAAATGCATGAGCAATATCAGGGATATTTGATGATTTTATGCTATTTTCATCGGCAACTAAAGGTAATGGTGAGGCATCCCTTAATTTAGCGGTATCAATCAAATTATCGGCCTTAAAAGGTTGTTCTATAAATTCAACATTATAATCTGTCAACCAATTACACATTTCTTTTCCCGTATCTAAATTCCAACCCTCATTCGCATCTATTCTTATCAATTTATCAGTTTCGTTACGTATTAGTTTAATGATCTGTTTATCATGCTCGATACTTACGCCTAATTTTATTTTTAAAATTTGATATGATTGAGCTTCTTCAATTTTCATTGGTATTAAATCCAAATCTCCTATAGCGATAGTAAAAGATGTGTATAACATATTATTACCAGATTGAAAAAGATCAGAAATAGACTGTTTATTCTTCTGAGTCCATAAATCTAACCATGCAGTGGTTAATGCGGCCTCAAGAGAGCTAATGCCATTTGCATTTATTCTACACCATTGCATACCCTCTTCAAGGGATAAATTGCCATCCATACTATCAATGGATTCCAATTGACTTGTTACTTTATTCGTTGATTCATCATACCTAGCAGATGGAGCCGCCTCTCCTCTACCAATATATCCTTCATCAGACATATATACATATACAATATCATAATAGTTATGTATACTTCTTGAAATCCCAAAAGGATGCAAGCAAATAATCCGGTATGTCGTATAATCTAAATTCATGATAGAGATAAATTATTTAGATAAGGTTATTGATGGAATTTTGGATCTCTTTTTTCTATAAATGCAGTCAATCCTTCCATTCGTTCATCATAACGGAAAAGCTTGCTAAATTCTTCTACTTCAATCTCCATACCTTGCTCTATATTCATCATTAACCCATCCCTAATACAGCGCAGTGAAGAACTAATTGCTTTCGGACCATTCTTTAAAATATTTAAAGCTAGTTTTCTTGATTCATCCATCAGCTTATTTTTAGAACATATTATATTTGCCAACCCTATCCTATAAGCCTCATCAGCATTAATTATCTTACCAGTAGTTATCAGTTCAATCGCTTTTCCTACTCCAACTATCTTGGGCAATCTTTGTGTTCCACCCCAACCAGGAAGAAGTCCTAGTTTAACTTCTGGTTGCCCAAAACTAGCATCTTCAGATACAATTCGCATATGACAAGCCATAGCTAATTCACACCCGCCTCCTAAAGCAAAACCATTTATAGCAGCAATAACAGGCTTAGGTGATGATTCTATAATCATAGTCAATCTTTGACCAGCTCTTCCATAATCAAGAGCCTCTTCAGAATTCATTTTTTGCATGGCTTTTATATCTGCTCCAGCTATGAATGCCTTATTGCCAGCTCCGGTTATAATTATGGCGCCAGTATTAACATCAGAAATCACGTTTTCAATTACTTCAGAAAATTCAGCTACGACATCAGCATTCATCGCATTTAATGCATCTGGCCGATCAATAATGACTTCTGATATTAAATTATTATTATTTATCTTTAAATATGACATAAATAATCTCCATTATTTCCAAAATGCACTACTAAAAATTACCATTATAGTAAATATCTCTAATCTTCCTAATAGCATACAAAAACAAAGCAACCATTTTCCTAATGAAGGTAATAATGCATAATTATCACTAGGACCAAAATCTGCCAATCCTGGACCTATATTACCAATTGCACTAGCTGACGCTCCAATAGCTGATTCAAGATTTACATTCATTAAGGTCAAAGCAAGCGCAGTAAAAACGAAAATAGATACATAAAATAAAAAGAATCCAATCGTATTTCTTATCACATCTTCCGATAGATAACGATCGCCTATACGAATTGGAATAACAGCTTTTGCATGTAGCATACGTTGAGTTGAATGCGCCATATACTTAAATAAAACATATATACGGATTATCTTCATACCCCCACCTGTTGATCCACCCATTCCGCCAACAAACATTAAACCTAAAAATAAAGACTGTACAAAATATGGCCACAATTCATAATCAGCGCTAGAAAAACCTGTAGTTGTAATAATTGAAACAGTTTGAAATAAAGAAGATCTAAAATTCTGTTCATTCAAATCACCATTAATTGCAATACATAGGAATATTATAATAGTAACACAAATAATTAAATAAAAATATGCTTTGAACTCTTTATCAATTTTATACGTATTTAAATTTCCAGATATTGCTCTAAAATGCAGTGAAAAGTTTGTTCCTGCAATAATCATAAATATTATAATAATATATTCGATTACTCCATTATTATAAGCTTCTATACTTGCATTCCTAGTTGAAAAACCACCAGTTGGCATTGTAGTAAATGCATGACATATAGCATCGAACCAACCCATACCAGCTATACCTAATAAAATTGTTTCAACAACTGTAATTCCCAGATATACAATCCAAAGTAATTTTGCAGTTTCTCTTACTCTAGGTCTTATTTTATCAGCAACTGGACCAGGGACTTCTGCTTTAAATAGCTGAACACCACCAACTCCAAGTAATGGTAAAATTGCAATCGTAAATAAAATTATACCCATTCCACCTACCCATTGCAAGAAAGATCTCCAAAATAGTATTCCATGAGATAGACTCTCAATTCCATTGCTTAAGTGAGGTAAGGTTTGAATATTTCCAATAATCGAAGCTCCAGTCGTTGTCACTCCTGACATGGACTCAAAAAATGCATCAGTAAAATTTGGAATAGCGCCAGAATAGTAAAAAGGTAAGGCGCCAGCAAAAGCGGTAATAATCCAGGAAAATGTTACAATAGTAAAACCATCCCTATTACGAAGTTCTCTATTTTTTCTGGTGAAAAACCATATTGGTATTCCAGAAAAGACTGTTACACTAGCGCAAAACAGAAAAGCAGAAAGATCAGATTCATTATATAACCATGATACAAACGCAGGAAGCAGCATGGTTAAACCCATAATTGTTAATAATGCACTAAGAATATTTAAAATTGTTTTTACATTCATTGGGAAATGAACAATTTCCGAACTTTATCTGTTACGGAATTCTTTGCAAAAACAAGAGCAGTATCTTCTTCAGTCAATTGAGATGATCCTCTTGCAATTGTTAAATGGCCGTGATGGTTTATCACGCCAACTATACTTGCTTTTGGAAAAGAAACTTCTGATAATGATTTACCACATACAGCACTTCCTTTATCTGGTTTAAGCTCCAATACGTCAACATCTAATTCATCAAAAGTAACAATTTGAGTTTCAGATAAATCACTTCTTATTTTTCGAAGTATAGAGTTTACTGTAGACATATTCTTACTTATAACAGATCCAATGCCTGTTTCCTGTATAATAGGTAAAAATTCTGTAGTACCAATATGAATAATTGTTTGCTCAACACCAAAATGATGAGATAATAAACCGGAAATAAGATTTGTTTGCTCATTCTCCGTAACAGCGATGAAGCTATCAAGCGATTCAATATTTTCAGACTTTAATAATTCAAGATCAGTTCCATCACCTTCTATAACCATCGTATTTTCTAATTCATTTGCTATCCATTCACATTTGTGTCTACTATAATCAACCAAACGAACATTCATTTCATTCTGCAAGCCTTCCGCAACAGAACGACCAATCTTGCTACCCCCCAAAATCATAACACGATCATTTCGATAAAAATCTTTTCCTAGCATTTCCATAAGCTTATGAACGTATTCTGTTTGGAGAATAAAATATGGCGTATCACCTTTTTGAAATATAAAATCTGACCAAGGAACTACTGTTTTCCCTTCTCTTAATACTGCAATTATACCAAATTTAAATTCAGGATTAGATTCACAAATTTCGCCAACACTTTTTCCAACCAATCCATCATTATCACCATTAATACGTATACCTATCATTTCTAATCTACCACCTTCGAAATCCATGACTTGTACAGCATAAGGATGTTTGACCAAACGAATAATTTCATCGCAAGCAGCCTTTTCAGGATGAATTACTAAATCAACACCAAATTGCTCAGGCTTAATTATTGAATGACGAGTCGTGTATTGTTGGTTCCTTAACCTAGCAATAATCTTTTTTGCGCCTAGTTCATGAGCCTGTTGAGCAGCAATAAGGTTAACTTCATCAACCCTAGTTAGGCATAAAACATAATCAGCATTTTCCACATTGGCTTGATGCAAGATTCTAGGGCTAGCGCCATTCCCTTCAACAACAATCACATCAAGATTTTCAGAAAGACGGATGCATTTCTCTGGAACTATATCAACTGCAGTAATATCATGGTTGCTTTCACTTAACGCTTTTGCAGCGTGAAAACCAACCTCACCAGCACCAATTATTACTATTTGCATAATTTTCTATTTCACCTAGTGAAACGAACTGAACTTAGTAAATGTTTTTGTGAAATAGAACAAATTGCATTATTCATTAACTCTCACAATATCAACACCTAAACTTTGAAATTTTTTCTCGATAGAATCGTAACCTCGATCTATATGATACACCCTGCTGATCTCTGTTTTTCCTTCGGCGATTATTGCTCCAAGTATTAAAGCTGCGCTTGCACGAATATCTGTTGACATAACTTGAGCTCCTATTAACTTTTCCACACCATTAATTTCAGCTTTGTTTCCATTTAATCGTATATCAGCTCCTAATCTAATTAATTCAGGAATATGTGTAAATCGGTCATGATATACTGTGTCAACAATACTTGATCTTCCATTTGCAATTGACATAAAAGCCATCCATTGTGCTTGTAGATCTGTAGGGAAACCAGGGTAAACCTCGGTAGTAACATCAACAGCGCTTATCGAATCAATCTTATTAATTGATATAGAATTTTCATTAGATGAAATGTTGGCACCCGCTAGTTTTAATTTATCAAGAACATCCTTTAAATGTTTTGGATTGCAATTATTTAGGGTAATATCACCCATTACTGCACCAGCAATCAAATAGGTGCCTGCTTCAATTCGGTCAGGTATTACATCAATATCTATAGGATTTAAATTATCAACACCATTTACAATAATTTTACTGGAACCAATACCGCCTATATTTGCACCCATATTATTTAATACGTGACATAATTGAACAATCTCAGGTTCCTTTGCAGCATTTTCAATACAGGTCTCTCCCCTTGCTAAAACACTCGCCATTAAAATATTTCCTGTGGCACCTACAGATGGAAAATCAAAACATATCTTATTTCCATAAAGGCGCTTTGCTTTTGCCATAATGTATCCGCTTTCAAGACTTATTTCTGCTCCAAGTTTTTCTAATCCTTTCAAATGGAAATCAACAGGCCTAGGGCCCCAAGCGCATCCACCAGGAAGGGAAACTCTGACTTCCCCAAATCTTGCAAGCAATGGACCTAAAACATAAAATGATGCCCTCATAGTCTTTACAAGATCATATGGGGCCTCAAGATTATTAATTTTAGAAGCATTTATGCACATTGAATTAGCTTTTAATGACGCTTCAGCTCCTATAATATTTAATAATCGCATCATAGTTCTAGTATCTCTAAGATCTGGAACACTATTAATCGTAGTTTTTCCATCTACAAGTAGAGCTGCAGTCATTAATGGCAATACAGCATTTTTTGCACCGCTAATATTTACTTCACCTGAAATTTTCTTACCACCATTTATAATGAATTTGTCCATATTCTCTTATCCTATATAATTAGCAGATGATAGAATGTCATAAATAGATAATAAATCACTTTTTATTCGAATTGTATCTTAAAGCAAATATACTTCCGATTACTATTCCAATTCCATCAGCAATTACATCTAATCCACTTGAAAATCTACCAGGAATAAATGATTGCCATGTTTCATCTAATATTGCAAAACACAAACAGAATATTGAAATAATAATAGTTTGTTTCTTGGATTTTTTATTAAAACTCTTAACACTTAAAAACCCCAAAAAGAAATATTCAATTAAGTGTAACAACTTATCCCAAGAGAGCAAAACGAATCGAGGAATAGAGTTTCCTGGGATACTTGATACTAATAAAATCAATAAGCCATAAAGAATTAATAGATTTCTATAAGATCTAATTTTCATACTTTGAAAGTAAGGATGGTATTTCATTTAATATATCAGAAGCTATCATTCCACGCATTCCATTGTTTTTTACATAATTATCTGCAGCTTTTCCATGAATATATACAGCTAATCTTGATGCGTCTTTTATGCTTATACCTTGCGCAATCAATCCTCCAATCATCCCCGCAAGAATATCGCCAGTTCCTGCTGTCGATAAGCCTGGATTACCGGAAGAATTAATATAAACATCATTCCTAAATAAAGTACAACTAGGAGCATTTTTGGCTATTAAAACTCCTTTAAAATCATCCATAAATTCATCAATAATACTAGTAAATTTATTTTTAATAAATTGTGAGTCAACATCCAAAATACGAGACATCTCGCCATAATGTGGTGTAATAACAAATGGAACCTTAATTTTATTAAATAACTGTCTATTTTTGTCAAACACTTTTAGCCCATCAGCATCAATAACAATTGGTTTAGTACAATTTCTTATTATTTTTTCAACTAGATTAAAAGTTTGAATATCCTGACCTACTCCAGGACCAATAATTACAACATCAGCCCAATCAAACTTTTTAGAAATATCTTCATAATTTTTTAATAGGAAACAACCCTTATTATCATCATCGCATATAAGCGTCATTGCTTCCGTTATTTTTTTCTCATAAATATCATTAATTGATTGAGGAGCTGCAGAAATAACTAATCCAGCGCCAACCCTAAAAGCTCCAAAAGCACAAAGTGCTGCCGCTCCTGTCATTCCCTTTGAACCTGCGATAATTAATACTTTACCTTGTTCATATTTATTTGTATCAACATTTAATGGTTTAAGTAAATATGAAATATCTTTTTCTAACAACAGATTCCATTTCAAACCATTTAAATAATTTAATGATTCATCTGGAAACCCAATATCTACAACATAAATCTCACCAGATAGTAATGGACCATCCCTCATAGTTAACCCTATTTTTGAATACCCCATGGTTATTGTATAATCAGCCCGTACTCCTATAGGTTCTGCAATACCAATATCTGCGTGTAACCCTGATGGTATATCGATAGAAATAATTTTTCCCTCAGATTTGTTCATTTTAGTAATCCAAGGCCAAAGTTTTTCTTTTACAGGCGGTGCGACACCAGTACCTAATAATCCATCTATTATATAATCATATTTCAAATCATTAATCAAATTAATACATGAAAACTGAATGCTGATTCCCATATCAATACATTTATTAGCAAAATATTGTGAATCATGACTGAGTTCATCCAAACTGCAAATACAAAAGATTTTGGGATAGTATTTTTTTGAATGAAGAAATATTGCAGAAGCAAACCCATCGCCTCCATTATTACCTTTTCCACATATGATAGCAATGGTAGGATTATCTATATTACAAAGATTATTGATAAATAAATCAGATATACATTTTCCAGCATTTTCCATTAACTGAACACCTTTTATCTTAAAGGTATCTAATGATATTTTATCTAATTCTTTTGATTGTTTCTGTGTAAGTAATTTCAAGATAATGATACTAAAGCAAAAGCTGTTGCAAATTCACTGGTATGAGATATGCTAATTTTAACTAGAACATTATCTAAATCTATATTTGATAATTTAACTTTTGGAACTCCCGAAACACTTGAAGTGATCTCAATATCAATAAAATTAATTGAATTAGTAACACCTGATGAATATAGTGCTTTTTTAACAGCTTCTTTTGCAGCAAACCTACCAGCATAATGAATAGATGGATTTGGTTTTAAATCACAATAAGATTTTTCATTATATGTAAAAATATGTTTTTTGAATCTATCTGAATATTGTTGAATAATATTTTCAATACGTGAAACAGCAACTATATCTGTTCCAATAAAATATTCAGGCACTATTTAACTCGTTTACAATACCCACAATCTCATAGACATCATTTATATCCCAATCCGCACCAGAATCAATTGTGCCAAATGAATCCCCATAACGAGCAAATATAGTTCGTATTCCAAGATTATTTGCCCCCGCCACATCTCTTTCAGGCCAATCTCCAACCATTAATGTTTCACTTGGTTCAGTTTTTAGTTCCTTTAAAGCCATTTGGAAAGGAATTGGGGAAGGTTTTCTCGCATTTGTATCATCAAATGTCAATACAAAATCAAAGTGATGGTGTAGATTCAAATAGTAAATCCTCATCCACGCTTCTCTACTTGGAGCATCAGATACTACAGCAAGTTTAATTCCAGCTTTCATTAATTCAACCAGTGTATGGTTTACATTGGGGTATAATAAAAGGTTAGCTTCTCTAGCCCTTCTATATGCAACTATTGCAGCTGCTAAATATTTATTATTTACTTCTCCAACGGTTCTATCTAAAAAATAATTAAATACTTGTTGATTTTCCCATCCTTCTTCTTCATAAATAGAAACTATTTTTTTATACGATTCTTCATCATCAATATCTAATCCAGCTTCAATCATACCAGCAATAGCTGCTTTTACAGCATATTCTTTCATTTTCATGAAATCTAAAAGAGTGTTATCAAGGTCAAATATGACCGCTTTTATCATTATATTTTTCTTAAAAAATTAATTTATTTAATTCTGAAATTTTTGTGGATTCATAATTTTGTCCATCTCATACTCAGCTATCTTTCTCCATGATCTATCTTTTCGTGCTTTTTCTAATGCATTTACAGCAGCAATTTTATTACCCTTTCCATTACACCATATTGAAACCCCAAGTTCTACCCAAGCTCCACCAAAATTTTTCTTATACTCCGTGGAACTTCTTGCAGCTTTTTGCGCGCTTTCACATTCTCCAATATTATTATAAGTTGAAGCAAGACGATACCAAGACATAGCATCTTTTTCATTATACGTAGTAGCCAGAACAAGATTATTGATAGCATTACCCCAATCTTCCATTTCAATATAAACTACCCCAAGTGTAGAATACCCTTTAGAATAAGTAGGATTTACTTGTACAGCTGTACTGAGTGCTTCAATAGCTTTCTCAAAGTTTTTCTCATTTAAATAAATTTCACCCATCGCTCCATATGCCTTGTCATATGCAGGATAAACTTCAACTGCTGAGTTAAACGCTGATATAGCGTCCATATTATCACCATTGGACTTTTTTGAAAGCCCCAGCGCAAACCAACCTTTATAAAAATTAGGATTTATTTTAAGAGAAGACTCATAATGATCAATTGCACTATCACGATTCCCCATCTTCGCTTCAATTACACCAATTTGATAATGAGCTTGATAAAAACCCTCATCAAATTCTAATACTTTTCTATAGGAATCCACCGCACCATCTAAATCTCCACGCTTATAAGATCGATTTCCTTCATTAAAAGCCTTTTTAGTAACATTATCTAATGCAGTTCTGGCTTTTTCATGATATGGATTAATTTCTAATGCTTTCTTGAAATGTATGACAGCTTCTTCAAGATTTTTTTCGCGATATCTTACTAACCCTTTACTAAAAGCAGCTTCAGAGAAAAAAGGGAATTTTTCTAAAACAACTCTATAACTCTCAAAAGCATTATTAAAATCATTATCTCCCATATATCTAGAAGCATCACTCATTAACGTATTAATTTGATTTATACGTTCAAATTCATCTCTGTATTCTTGATTCTCAGGGTCAATATCAATAGCTCGGCGTAGAAATTCTTGCGTATCCTTCATTTCACCAAATCGAAGATTTATTCTTGCTAATTCAAGCATAGCAGGGGAAAAGGTTGGATCCATTTCAAGAGCTTTGTTAAATAAAATTTCAGCCTGTTCATAATCACCATTCACCAATTGATATTTACCATCATTTAAGACTTGATCAGGTGATTGACCAAGTAGCAATGTAACTAAAGAAAAAATAAAAATATTTTTAATCATTTTTTACTCCATTCGTGCCGAAGGCGGGACTCGAACCCGCACAGGGTTTCCCCCACTGCCCCCTCAAGACAGCGTGTCTACCAGTTCCACCACTTCGGCTATCAGAATTATTCAATTTCAAGATTCTGTTGTATATCAGGGGCTGATAAATCTAACAACCTTTCATCTGCCTCGCGTTTGAGAATAGATTCATTTTCTACTATATTAGGAGCGCTTAATAAACTAATCAATACACCAAGAGCCATAAATACAATTGCGAACCATGTAGTAATTCTGCTTAATGCTGTTGCAGCTGCACGTCCTCCAAAAATAGAGTTTCCCATTCCGGCGCTTAAACCGCCAGCCAAACCTCCGCCCTGACCTGCTTGCATTAAAATTACTGCAATTAACAGAACACTTATTATTGTATGTATAACTATTAAAACATTTGTCATTACTTACCTCATAAACTTATTATGAACAATTTCTATTATTTTATAGAACATATCCAAATTTAAACTTGCACCTCCAATTAAAAAACCATCAACTCCTTTTGTACGAATCAACTCTTCCGAATTATCAGGTTTTACAGAACCTCCATATAAGATTGGAATATTATTTTTTATATTATTATCATATAATTCTAATAATATTTCCCAAATCATTGCATGTGATTCTTCTACTTGACTTGGAAGAGCATTAACTCCGGTCCCAATTGCCCAAACTGGTTCATATGCTATAATCATTCTATCTATCATATCTTTATTTATACCTACCAAGCCATCTTTTAACTGTTCCATAAGAATCATACGAGTATTACCTGATTCACGATCTTCAAGCTTCTCTCCAACACAAAGTATTGGAACAATATCATTTTCTAATACAGCATGAAGCTTCTTATTCGTATCCTTATTTGATTCATTAAAGATATGTCTCCGTTCCGAGTGACCAACAATAACATATTGAACACCACAAGATTTTAGCATACTCATAGAAATCTCACCAGTAAAGGCACCATCTTTCTCAAAATATACATTTTGGGCACCTAGACTGATATCCAAATCAGATATCATTTCATTTATGTGAAAGAGCGATGTAAATGGCGGGCAGAATATAATTGATGGTTTTTCCTTATCCAAAAGCAAATTATTTAATTCAGAAATGAAGAAAACACCTTCTTGTGGTGTTTTATACATTTTCCAATTCGCAGCAACAATCGGTTTTTTTATCATAATTTTCCCAGTGCTTCTATAGCAGGAAGATTTTTTCCACTTAATAATTCTAAAGAAGCTCCACCACCAGTAGAAACATGCGTTATATTTTCAATATTAGAAAACTTTCTTATTGCAGAAGCACTATCACCTCCACCAACTATCGTAATAATATTTTCTTCCTTTAATTCAGATAGAAAATTTGCAATTTCTTTAGTACCATTTTCAAAATCTTTTTTTTCAAATACACCCATAGGACCATTCCATAAAACAGTCCCTGCTTGTGATAATTTTTTAGAAAACAACTTAATGGTTTTCGGCCCAATATCTAGTCCCATCATATTACTGGGAACTGAATCAAATGACGATATTTCAATTTTAGATGGTTTATCAATAGAATCTGCAACAACAAAATCGACTGGAAGTACTAATTTAACTCTATTCTGGCGCGCCTTCTTGATCACTCTATTTGCAACCGAAATCATTTGTTCATCAATTATAGATTTTCCAATATCTATCCCCATTGCTTTTAAAAAAGTAAAAGTCATCCCACCACCTATTAGAATCGCGTCAGCATCAATAAGAAATTTATCAATAAGATCTATTTTTCCAGATATTTTTGCACCTCCAAGTAATAGAACTAGGGGTACTTTTGGGTTTTTAAATTTATTCTGTAAATATCGGATTTCTTTATTCATTAATAGGCCCATACCCTTATGTGTAAAATTATCCGTCACACCAACATTGGATGCATGCGATCGATGAGAAGTGCCAAAAGCATCATTTATATAAATTTGCCCATGCTTTGATAACAATCTTGAAAATTCAATATCATTTTCTTCTTCACCAGAATGAAAACGAAGGTTTTCCAATAAATGTACTTCACCAGGGTGAAGACCTATTGTTACATTAATTGAGTCTTCACTAATACAGTCATCAGAAAATTTTATAGGAATTTCTAAAAAGTCAGATAAAACTTCACCAACAGAAATCAAGCTATAGTCCTCATTGATTCTCCCTTTTGGTCTTCCTAAGTGAGACATTAGAACTACAGAAGCACCAGATTCTAAACACTCTTTTATAGTGGGAATAGAGCACTGTATTCTATACGCATCTTTTACAACACCATCTTCAATAGGAACATTGTAATCAACACGTATTAATACACGTTTATTTTTTAAATCGAATGAATTTAATGATCTTATCATTTTAATTATGTAGTAAGTTTTTTTCTTATCTGAATATATACTTGTAGTTAATAAGTTTTGTCAATGAAAACAGTACAATTTACACACGCTGACAAACTAACGTTACAGGATTTAATTTTTCATCGGATACATGAGATTTTACTTGTAGCAAGTCCGTACGACTCTTTTGTTCTTGAGGAAGATGGCAGATTAACTGAACAAATATTACATGAATTTATGGGTATGAATTTTAGTAATGCCCCTCGCGTTTGGCATTCATCCACTGCTGCAGATGCTTTGACTATGCTTTCAAGACAAGATTTTGATTTAATTGTTGTGATGATGAGAATTGCAGATATGGACCCAATACTATTCTGCTCAAAGATAAAAAAGCTGTACCCCAAAAAACCTGTTATCTTACTAGCATTCGATGAATCAGAGATAAAGCAATTACCTGAAAAATTTCAACAATCTTCAATTGATAGTGTTTTTATATGGTCTGGAAATGCAAATGTATTACTCGCTATTGTAAAACTGCTTGAAGACAAAATGAATATTAAAAGAGATATTAAAAAAGCTGATGTTCGATGCATAATTCTTATTGAAGATTCTCCACGATATTATTCCCTTATTTTACCCATGATTTATAAGGAAATAAGTCATCAAGTCAAAGAAATGGTAGATAAAAGTGCTAGCGATCATGAAAGATTGCTATATATGCGTGGACGACCAAAAATTTTATTAGCAAGAACCTATGAAGAAGCAGAACGATATTTTAAACGTTTTCGAATGAGTACACTAGGTATCATTTCTGATATTCGTTTTCCAAAAAAAGGAAAACTTGATAAAAATGCAGGTGCAAAATTTGCCCGATGGGCACGATCAATCGATCCAAGCATACCAATTATGCTACAGTCAAAGCATAATAAAAATGCAAATCTTGCCAAAGAAGTCCAAGCTCATTTTTTGTACAAAGAATCCCCTACTCTTCTCCGAGAATTGAGAGATTTTTTAGTTAGCAATTTTGGTTTTGGAGATTTGATTTTTCGAACACCAAAGGGTAAGGAGATAGTTAAAGTTTCTGATCTAAACGAATTGATCAATGCAATTCAGACGGTCCCAGAGGCATCATTACTGTATCACGCAAAAAGTAATCATTTTTCTAATTGGTTAGCTGCACACGGATATCTTGGCTTAGCATCAAAAGTACGCCCTATAAATTATGCTGACTTTAAAGATTCAGCTAAGCATCGGAATTATTTAATTGAATTAATTAAGAATACAATTCAAAACCGTAAGGCTAGACAAGTTGTTGAAATACAACGTGATAAATTTGATCATTCAAAACGGTTTATACAAATTTCTGGTGGATCATTAGGGGGTAAAGCAAGAGGGCTAGCATTTGCGCAAAAAATGATTCGATCCTCAAACATAAGAAAAAACTATCCAGAGGCTAAAATTAATATTCCACATGTTGCTGTAATTGGAACAGACTCTTTTGACGAATTTATGATAGAAAATAATTTATGGAATGATGCATTATCTAATAAATCAAATAAGCAAATAAATAATAGATTTATTAAATCAACATTTAACAAGTCTCTAATAGATTCACTTAAACTTTTCATTAAATCCGTAAAACACCCTTTGGCAGTACGTTCTTCAAGCCTACTAGAAGATTCTCAATATCAACCTCTTTCGGGTATGTATGCAACTTATATGCTTCCAAATAATCAATCAAAGACCAATCAAAGATTAGATGATTTAATTACTGCTATTAAACTCGTATATGCATCTACTTTTTATCAAGATCCCAAATCGCTGATAAGCAGATCAGTACACAGAATTGAAGAAGAGAAAATGGCTGTTATATTAATGGAAATGGTTGGGCAAAATTATAATGATCGTTATTATCCTACGTTCAGTGGCACTACTCAAAGTTTTAATTTCTATCCTATTTCATACATGAAAAGAAATGAAGGAGTAGCTCATTTAGCACTTGGATTAGGACGTACAATTGCAAATGGCGAAAAATCATTACGATTCTCTCCAAAATATCCTGGAATACTGCCACAATATTACTCTATCAAAGCAACTATAGAGAGTTCGCAAAATTCTTTTTATGCAATGCGATTAAATGGAAATAATTCTTCATTTTTAAAAAATGAAGATAAGAACCTATCATCCTATAGTTTAAAAATAGCTGAAAAGGATGGATCATTAAAATGGTCTGGTAGTGTTGTTTCTAATGAAGATAATATTATTCGAGATACTTTATCCCAAAGTGGAACTAGAGTAATTACTTTTACCCCGATTTTAAAATGGTCTATGTTCCCATTAGTTGAAGTATTAAATGATCTATTAGAAATGGGGAAAGATTCTCTTGGATGTGAAGTGGAAATAGAGTTTGCTGTCAATATTTTTGAAGATCAAAATAGAAGTCCTGAATTTTCACTCCTGCAGATCAAACCCATGGTTATGGGTGGATCAAGAGAATTAATTAATATGGATGACGAACCATCAAAATCAATATTATGTAATAGTCAAGTAACATTAGGTGATGGGTTTATTGATAATATTCAACATATCGTTTTTGTTGATCCAAAGAGATTTAGAGCTGCAAATACTAAAGCGATCGCTAAAGAAATTAATCAGTTTAACAAACTAATGTTAAATAAATCTCCTTATATACTTGTAGGACCAGGTCGTTGGGGATCCGCTGATCCATGGTTAGGAATACCTGTCAACTGGGAACAAATAAGTGGCGCCAGTGCAATTGTTGAAATTGGAATCAAAGATTTTCCAGTTGATCCGTCATTTGGAAGTCACTTTTTTCAAAATGTTACAAGTATGAGATTGGGATATTTTACGATTGATAGTAATTCTAAAGATGAATCATTTGATTATAATTGGTTAAAGAAACAAAAAGTAATCAAAAATAAAAAGTTTACTACCTGCTATGAATTAGAAAGACCTTTGCGAATAAAAATTGACGGTCAAACAGGAAATGGGATTATATTAAAACCTAAAACAATAGATATAGAACCGATGGATGAGCAAGAAGCTAGCGGAATATAATTATACAACTCCCTGATCGATCATTGCATCAGCAACTTTAATAAATCCTCCAATATTTGCACCCTTTACATAATTCACATAATCATTACCCTCAGAACCATATTGAGTACATTGACTATGTATATCTTTCATAATCTGATGCAAACGTTGATCAACTTCATCTCTAGTCCAGGATAAACGCATATTATTTTGACTCATTTCCAACCCTGATACAGCAACACCTCCTGCATTTGCAGCTTTCCCTGGACCAAATAAAATTTTCTTTTCCATAAAGACATCAATTGCTTCAGAATCCGTAGGCATATTTGCTCCTTCCGATACACAAATACATCCATTTTTTATTAATGTTTTTGCATCACCAGAATTAATTTCATTTTGAGTTGCACAAGGTAATGCTATATCACAAGGAATAAACCATGGTCTTTTACCATCGTGATAGTCACATTTAAATTCTTTAGCATAATCTTTAATCCTACCTCTCTTAATATTCTTTAAATCCATAATCCATGCTAATTTTTCTTCATCAATTCCTTTTGGATCATGGATTGTTCCATTTGAATCAGACATAGAAACAACTTTTCCACCTAACTTCGTTACTTTCTCAGTTGCATATTGTGCAACATTTCCTGATCCTGAAACAGCAACAGTTTTTCCTTCAAAAGACTCATTTTTACGTTTTAACATTTCATCTGCAAAATAAACAGCCCCATACCCAGTAGCTTCTGGCCTAATTTTACTTCCACCCCAATTCAGACCTTTTCCAGTTAATACACCGCTAAATTCATTTCGTAATCGCTTATATTGACCAAATAAATAACCAATCTCGCGACCGCCTACTCCTATATCTCCAGCAGGTACATCTGTATTTGGACCAATATGACGAAAAAGTTCTGACATAAATGATTGGGTGAAACTCATCACTTCATTATCAGATTTTCCTTTAGGATCAAAATCTGAACCCCCTTTACCGCCACCCATAGGCAATGTGGTTAGACTATTTTTAAATATTTGCTCGAAACCAAGAAATTTTAAAATACTTAGATTAACAGAAGCGTGAAAACGAAGGCCTCCTTTGTACGGACCAATTGCTGAATTAAATTCCACTCT
>Ga0208411_1000899_pt1 | contig 21385 bp, 22 predicted proteins | sample ETN01SmetaG_4_FD_185793 | JGI IMG/M metagenome (GOLD analysis project Ga0208411, IMG submission 185793) | Marine microbial and viral communities from oxygen minimum zone, Eastern Pacific Ocean - ETNP2014F12-01SV261 (SPAdes) (version 2) | ecosystem: Environmental > Aquatic > Marine > Oceanic ... | reverse complement strand
GCGCGAGCTGTTCCAGGCCATGTGCACCTCGGATACGCCGCTCTATCTCAATTTCCAGGAAGCCACCGAAAAAGCCCGTGAACTGGTCGGGCTTGGCTGACCACGGCTTTCTGATCGCCGCGCTGTCGAGCCGCTGCTTGGCGGCGGCAGCGGCCAGGGCGGGGCACGGGGTTTTCGTCCTCGACCTTTTCAATGACAGCGATCTGGCCGCCCTTGCCCGGGAAAGCGCTCCTGTGGAGGCCGATGCCGACGGTGGCTTCGATGGGAACTCCCTTCTCGGCGAGGCGCGGAAGCTGAAGTGCGGCGAGGCTCCGCTGGTATTCGGAGCGGGATTTGAGGACCGTCCGGAGCTTTTAAGGCGGCTGGCCGAGGGCCGGACCCTGTGCGGAAATTCCCCGCAGACCCTGGCCCGCATCAAGGACCCCGGCGATTTCTTCGCTGTGCTGGATGGTTTGGGCATTTCCCATCCGCAAACGAGCCTCATCCCCCCTGAGAATTCCCTCGAAGGCTGGCTGGTAAAGCCGGTGGGGGGAAGTGGCGGACGCCATATCCGGGAGGTGTGGGAAATGGATCCGCCCACAAAGTCTGTTTATTACCAACGTGAGCTGGCCGGACGCGCAGTCTCCCTGCTGTTCCTGGGCGACGGCAAGCGCATATGCGCGCTGGGTCTGAGCGAACAGTTCCCCGCGCCCTTCCTGCCCGAACATCCCTTTCGCTTTGGTTTTGCGGTGACGCTTCCAGATGGCGATGCGGCGCTGATGACCGGGCTGACCCGCACCGCCACGGCCCTCACCGAAATTTATGGGCTGGTAGGGCTGAACAGCCTCGATGCCTTGATGGACGAGGCGGGGGAGGTGCATGTGCTCGAAGTGAATCCCCGCCCCGGCGCCACCCTGGATCTTTTCGATCCCCTGGCAGGAACATCCCTGTTCGACCTTCATGTGGCGGCGATGGCGGGAAATCTGCCCCATGATTCCGAAATCCCGCGCGAGCAGGTGGATGTGTTCCGCGCCTGCGGTATTCTTTACGCGGATACGTCCTTTCATATGGGAGAGGGCATGAAATGGCCGGTATGGAGCGCCGACCGGCCGCGGGGAGGAGCGGCTTTCGCCATCGGCGACCCCATTTGCACCATATTCGCGGAGGGCAGCACACCGACGCAAGCCATGGAATTCATTGCGGAACGAGCCGGGGCTTTACGGAACGACCTCGCCCGGTGTAAGGGTGCAGACCACTGACATGAAGTAATGAAAGACCCGGTTTTATGAGCCAACAGATCACCAATCAGGACCCCGGCCATTGGCCCAGCGTCAACGCCGCCGTAGCGCCGCTGGTGGAACGCCTCGTGGACAGCGCGGCGGGCCTGCGCATCGGCGTCGGCAAGGGTCCCAAGGGCTGCACTCTCGTGGATTGCGGCATCGAGCATCGCGGCGGGCTGGAAGCAGGGCTGTTGGTGACGGAGATTTGCATGGGCGGACTCGGCAGCGTGAGCCTGCAACCGGCATGGTCTTTCGCCCGGTGGCCCTGGGCCATCAATATCGGCTCCGCCAATCCTGTTCTTTCATGTCTTGGCAGCCAATATGCGGGATGGAACCTCGCCTTCGGTGAATTTTTCTCATTGGGGTCGGGTCCAGCCCGGGCGCTCGCCGGACGCGAGGAGCTGTTCACAGAACTCGGCTACAAGGATAAGGCCGATACCGCCTGTCTGGTGCTGGAGGTGGACAAGACGCCGCCGCAGGAACTGGTGGAAAAGGTCACCGCCGATTGTGGCATCGCGGCGAAAAACCTGACCCTTATTCTCACCCCCACCACCAGCCTGGCGGGAAGCCTTCAGGTGGTGGGACGGGTTCTGGAAGTGGCCATGCACAAGGTCCATGAACTTCACTTCCCCTTAGAACGCATCATCGACGGCCTGGCCAGCGCGCCGCTGCCGGCGGCGGCCGGAAACTTCCTGACCGCGATGGGACGCACTAACGATGCCATCATCTATGGCGGCGTGGCGCATCTTTTCGTGTCCGGCCCTGACGAAGATGCCCGGCAGCTCGCCAATGACCTTCCCAGCAACAATTCACGCGATTACGGCAAGCCCTTCGAAGAAACCTTCAAGGCCGTGAAGGGCGATTTCTATGCCATCGACGGCAGCCTTTTCAGCCCGGCGCGGGTTATCGTCACGGCCATGGAGAGCGGCCGCAGCTTCCATGCCGGAGAGGTCAACGAAGACCTCTTGAATAGGTCTTTCGGATATGAAGACACGTAACAGAATCGCCCTTTTCAGCGACGACCCCGACTGGCATGCCCGGCGGCTGACCGAGGCGCTGGAGAAACGGGGGGCGCAAGTGGTCGGGCTGTCCTTCGCCCAATGCGCATTCGAGACACGAAGCGGGGGGGGCGGGCTGTGCCTACCGGGCTTCGAGGACACTCTTCCCGACGGTGTGTTTGTGCGGCTCATCGATTCGGGTTCCATGGAACAGATTACGCTGCGGCTGGGGCTTCTCCACGGCCTGCGTGAGCTCGGCGTTCCCGTCTATAACGACGCCCGGGCCATCGAAAACACGGTGGACAAGTCCATGGCCAGCTTCCTGTTGAACAGGGCCGGGCTGCCGACGCCGCCCACTTGGGTCAGCGAGTGCCCCGAAGCGGCCCGGACCATCCTTGAGCGGGAAACTAGGGGCGGCGGCAAGCTCGTGCTGAAACCCCTGTTCGGCGCGCAGGGCAAAGGCCTGCAGCTTCTCGACTGCGCGACACAACTGCCCGAATCCGAAGAGGTGGACGGCGTTTATTACCTACAGCGTTTCATCGATACGGGCGGTAACGACGCGCCCGGCACCTGTCACGACTGGCGGGTTCTGGTGGTGGGCGGCACCGCCGTGGCGGCTATGATCCGCCGCGGCAAGGGCTGGATCACCAATGTATTGCAGGGCGCCGTCTGCGAGGCCGTGGCGCTGGACGACACGCTGTCGCAGATGGCCGTGAAGGCGACGGTCACCCTTGGCGCCGATTATGCCGGGGTGGACATCATCCGCGACCGTGACGGCGTCCATTACGTGCTCGAGGTCAACAGCGTCCCCGCCTGGAAAGGGCTTCAGGGGGTGTGCGAAAGCGACCTCGCCCAAACCATCGCCGATGATTTCCTCGTCCGGCTTGATGTCGATGCCCGCCGGGCGGCAGCCGGCTGAGTGGGGTTATGGCTGAAGGCGGACCCTGTTCCCAAGAGAATGTCCCAGAAGAGAGCGTCCGTGACGCCATCGAACAGGCCTGCCTGAGGGAGCTTGAGGCGCTCAAACCCGGCAACGTGCACGTCCACGCCGAGGGTCACGGCATGACCGTAGACGACTTCAAGGCCAGCGCCGCCATCGCCGCGGCGTATCTTTCACGGCGAAGCCTTTCCGTGGGAGAGAAAATACTGCGTGCCGTGGAGGACAGCGTGGCGAGCGTGGGCTGTAACACCAATCTCGGCATCGTGCTGTTATGCGCGCCCCTGGCCCAGGCCGCCCTGGCGGAGGGAGAGGGAACGCTGCGGCAGCGCCTGGACCGGGTTCTGCGGTCTTTGAGCGTTGACGACGCGCGCGCCGTTTATAAGGCCATCCGCATCGCATCGCCGGCCGGGCTCGGCGCAAGCCCCGAACACGACGTGGCTCATGAGCCCACGGTGGATTTGCGCGAGGCCATGGCCGCGGCGGCCGGGCGCGACCGCATCGCCTTTCAGTACGCCCATGATTTCGAGGATGTGTTCGGCCTCGGCGTGGCGAGCTGGCGCGAGGCTTTATCTGTCGAAATCCCTGGGGGAATGGACGAGGCGGAGGCGGCGGCGCGCGTCTATCTGGGGTTCCTCGGCGGTTTTCCTGACAGCCACATCGAGCGCAAATATTCTGCCGCCGTGGCGCAAGACGTGCGCGGCCGCGCCATGAAACTGGAGGCGACGCTGGCGACGCTGGCCAGCGCGGAGGAAAAGAAGGCGGAGATGCTAAAATTCGACGCCGAGTTGAAGGAACGCAACCTTAACCCCGGAACCAGCGCGGATTTAACGGTTGCAAGCTTGCTCGCCGCAAAGCTTGAGGATATATTGACCCGTCCAATCTCCACCTAGGGGAAGTTGGAACGATTTTGCACGCGCCATAAGCGCAGCATGATTACGTTATAAGAACGTTCAATAACAAACGTGTCTACTTAAGGGGAGGATATCCTTCATGGCGAAAATCGATAGAATGTTGGTTGGTGAATCTCTGGTCGGCGACGGCAATGAAGTTGCCCATATCGACCTGCTCATCGGCCCCCGCGGTTCCGCCGCAGAGATGGCCTTTGCCAACTCGTTGACCAACAACAAGGATGGCTTTACTGCACTCCTGGCTGTTGTTGCTCCGAATCTAATGGCCAAGCCGGCTACCGTGATGTTCAACAAAGTAACAATGAAAGGTGCCAAACAGGCGGTTCAGATGTTTGGTCCGGCCCAGGCCGGCGTGGCCCAGGCCGTGACCGACTGTGTTGCCGACGGCACCATTCCCGCCGCCGAAGCCGATGACCTGTTCATCAGCGTTGGCGTCTTCATCCATTGGGAAGCCGACGACGACCGCAAGATCCAGGACTACAACTATGAGGCCACCAAAGAGTCCATCAAGCGCGCCGTTGCCGGCGAGCCCAAGGCTCAGGACGTGGTTTCCCAAGCCAAGGATGCGGCCCATCCGTTTGCCGCTGGTTGACAGTCCCGCAGCTCGTCAGCCGGTTCATCAGGTGATGACTGGTTTACGAAGCTAGCTAAGCTCCTGACGGGTGAGTAAGGCTCCGGCGTTCTCACGCCAGAAGGGCTCGTTTAAGAGTAGCGTAATGAAGAGGGAGGCGGAAACGCCTCCCTTTTTATGAGTCATAAGGCTCATAATTTAACCGCTCAGCCCCTCCTTCTGACCCCGTCTCACGGATCAATTTCTCTGTATAAAGCTCCTCAGAAACTCTTAAAACGGCATACAGACACCTTCTGGAGCACAACCATCACCTCTGAACTTGAACCGCAAAGATGTGCCATTTTCCGCGTCCTCCCGGATAAGTTTTTGCTGAACACTTGCTGGGAGCCTGAGCCTGCGCCCTCTGCGTGCGGGGGGGCCTATGTGTGCCTTTCATGGAAAGCGGTGATCTCGTCCTCGCCGATGCGGCCATCGAAAAGCGCGCTGGCCAGCAGGACACCGTTCGCGCCCATGCCGCGCAGGCGGTTCAGATCAACATCGCCGCGCACGCCACCCGCGGCCATCACCTCTCGATCCCCGGCCCGGTCCATGATTTCAGTGAGACGGGGGTAATCGGGGCCTTCTCCCGCACCCACCCGGGCCAGGGTCATGACGATCACCCGTTGCGGCCAAAGCCGCGCCTGTGAAAGAAGCTCTTCGGGGCCTTGGAATACATCGCCCCTGAAATCCAGGGAAAGGATCACGCGATCCGGTTCACCGGTAACAAGCGCCGCCACCTCTTGCGCGCCGGTCTGGCTTTCGCTGCCCAGCACTAGCGAGCCCTCATGGTCATGCAGCCAGTCTTGCGCTGCGGCGGCGGGCAGGCCGGCATCCACCCAGAAGGTCACTTGCGGGAACACCGCGTGCAGTTCCGCCACCGCACCTTCATTGGTCCCGGTGTCTGCAATGGAATCGAGATCGGCTACATAGATCGTGGTAAAAGGATGGAGCCGGAGCAGCCCCCGGCACAGATCGACGGGGTTGCTGCCCTGACACAGGGGGGTCTCCACCGGGCGGTAGGCGCTGCGCTCACCACGGCGGGCGTGGACCACCCGGCCGTCTTTCAGGTCGAGAACGGGAATCAGTTTCAAGAGCGGGTCACCTTGCAGATTTTCATTTGTGAATACATTACCGGTGGCGGCCTGCAAAACGAAGACCTGCTGCGTGGGCTCACCCGAGAGGGCGCGATGATGCGCGATGCCCTGGTCAGGGATTTGAGTGCCGCGTTACCTGATGGAAGTGGGGAGATTATTGTTTCCTGCGACCCCCGCCTCGCTCCGCCGTCCCTACCCGCCGGCTTTGTCTCGTCCGAAGACGGCGAAGACATCTGGGCGTTCTGGGAGCGCCACATGGGGAAGGCCGACGCCCTCTGGCCCATCGCCCCGGAAACGCAAGGGGCCATGGAGCGTCTGTGCGCCATGGCGAAGAGGAAGGGGCTTGTCCTTCTCGCCAGCGACCCCGAAACCATCCGCGTCACGGCGAGCAAACGAGCCACCGCGGGGGCGTTGTCACGGGGCGGCGTGGCCGTGGTTCCGGTTCACGGGGCGGGGGAAGAACTCCCGCCTTCGCCCAGCGGCTGGGTAGTCAAGCCCGATGACGGCGCCGGGGCGGAAGACACCCGCTATTTCCTGAACCTTGAGGAGGCGCGGGACTGGCTGGTGGAGCGCCCTGGTTACATTGCCCAGCCCTATCTCGAAGGCGAGGTAGCGAGCCTGTCGCTGCTGTGCCGGGACGGCGCGGCGGGGCTGCTTTCCTGCAACCGCCAGATTGTCACCATTGCCGACGGAGAGATCCGCCTCGAAGCCATCGAGGTGGGCGGCATAGAGGAACAGCGCGAGGCTTTTTCGGCATTGGCCCAAGACATTGCCGCCCTGTTTCCCGGTCTTTGGGGCTATAACGGCATCGACGTCATCTGCGGCAAGGAGGGCATCACCGTGTTGGAGATCAATCCCCGCCTGACCACCTCCTATGTGGGGCTTGGCGAAAGCCTAGGCGTGAACCCCGCCGGGATGGTTCTGGGTCTGTTGGAGGCAGGGCCGGTGCCCACATGTATCCCGAAAAAGACCGTCACTATTGAGTTAACAGAGATGGCGGAGGTAGCCCCCATCGAGATGGTTCATGAATAGCGGCTCCATCACCGGCTGGGACCTGGGCGGGGCGCACCTGAAGGCGGCGCTTGTGGATAAAAGCTGCATCCACCACGTGATCCAGACCGCCTGTCCCCTGTGGCAGGGGCTGGACCGTCTCGAGGCGGCCCTGGAGGAGGTTCTGGAGCGCTTCGGGCCGACGCAGTTCAATGCCGTCACCATGACCGGCGAACTGGCGGATATTTTTGAAAACCGGGATCAAGGGGTGCGGAGTCTGATTGCCACAGCGGCGGCGAAACTACCTGAAAGCCGTCTCCTCATCTATGCCGGGCAGGACGGCATGCTGGCCCCGGAGCGTGCCCTGGAACACACCAGCGCCGTGGCCTCGGCCAACTGGCTGGCGAGTGCTGAGTTGGCGGCGGCCAAGGCAGGGGAAGGTCTATTCGTGGATATGGGGAGCAGCACCACGGATATCGTTCCCTTGTCCCGAGGCCAAGTGGCGGCAGCCGGGCAGAGCGATTTTCAGCGCCTGGCGGAAAAAGAGCTGGTCTATACGGGGCTGACGCGCACACCGCTGATGGCGCTGGCCGGGAGTGTTCCTTTCCTGGGAAAACGGGTGGGGGTGATGGCGGAGCATTTCGCCACCAGCGCTGATATCCACCGCCTGGGCGGCAGCTTACCCGAGGACGCCGATCTTCTGCCCGCCGCCGACGGCGGCGGCAAGACGCAAGCCGACAGCGCGAGGCGCCTCGCCCGCATGGTGGGATGCGACGTGGAGGATGCGGAGATGGCGGCGTGGCGGGAGCTGGCGCGTTATTTTATTGCCCGCCAGGAGGAGCGGCTATTCGACGCCTGCCGCGAGGTGACCGCGAGGGCGGGGCTAGGGGCGCAAGCCCCGGTGATCGGAGCGGGAAGCGGACGCAGCGTGATCGAAGGGCTGGCGAAAAAACTACAACGCCCCTACCGGGACTTCGCGGAACTTCTACCGCCGGGAACCTACGACAGAGAACAAGCGGCCATGTGCGCGCCGGCCGTGGCCGTGGCCCGGCTCGGGCTCGACGCGTTCCAGTCCTGAAACAGCGCCGCCAGTTCGCCAAGGGCATCCGGGTCGAGGACGCCCCGGCGGCCCTGCGCACCACACAGCGCGCCCCGGAAGCCCAGATAATCCGGTCTCAGTTCAAGCAGGGGCTGGACGTCATTGAGGATCAGCGAGCCCGCCAGACCCGAGAAGAGCCCGCGCGCCGCCGCGTCCCCGACGAACCGCGCCAGCAGACGGCTTTCGAGATGATCGCGCAGGCCGCCGCCGCCTTTATCCGCCGTATCCAGCATTACCCCGGAAAACCCGTTCGCCGCCAGCACTCCCAGCAGGGAAAAATCCGGGGACTGATCGGCGAATAGCACCGCCACCAGCCGCGCCGCGCCGTGGTCACAGCGGCCGATGGCTTCGGCGCAGGCCTGAGAATCCACGGCTCCGTTGTTGCCAGCGAAAAACCCCACCTTCACGAAATCCACACCGGTAGCGGCGGTGGCAGCGACAGCGGCGCTGAGGCCTTTGGGCTCCATAGGCAGATCGCCGATGGTGGCGCTGAGCGGTGTGCGGCCGCCAACGAGGCATACGGCGCGCACCAGATCGTGGATGTCCCAGGCGCCGAGTGCGCCCTGGGCGGGGTTTTTGAGGTCGATGATATCCACCCCCGCCTTCAGCGCAGTATCCGCCTCGCCAAGGTCGGCGACGCTGGCCAGCAATGCCGTCATTTCATGAATCTCAGGCCGGAGCCCCTGCCGGAATGGGCCTTGAATTCCTCGAGATACTCCATCAGCCATTCCCAAGCCTTCAATTCCTTGGGCCCCGCGGTTTTCTCCACGGTGCTGGAAAGATAGGCGATTTCGGACTCCACCTGTTCCAGGGGCATGATTTCAAGCCGGCTGATGAGGATGGCGGCTTCGATCACGGAAGCCTGAGCCCTGTTAAAGCCCTGAAATGGCGCGTGCATTTCATCGTAAACCAGTTCGCAGTGAAGATGAGGCCGTTTTTCGTCGTCATCGATTTTTGTCACACGGACCTCGGTATGGGCAAGGGCCTGTTGAAGAATGACACCGGGCACTTCCACTGCGGGGCGGGTTTTCCAGTGCCGGTGGTGGGTCAGGCATCCCGCGAAAATCCGGACGTCATCGGTGTAATTGATCACGGCGTGGGGATTATCCAGCAAATTGTCGAGCGTGCGCGAGGGACGAAACGGTGCGACCACAAAATCGTCTTCCACCACGGTGACACCGAAGGGGGCGATGTGAATGTCGCCCTTGCTGTTGGTGGTGGTGAGAATGGTCTCGCGGATCATTTCTTTTTTTCCCTGGTCTTTCTTTTGGTTTTTTTCTTAGCTTTCTTCGTGGCCCCGCTTTTACTGCCACCGGCCCCCCGTTGTTGGCGTTTTGTCGCGGCGCGTTTCTTCGCCGCGCGCCTTTCCGCAGCCCTGGCCAGGATATGGCCCGGCACCGTGCCTTTGCCTTCCCAGGTGGCAGTGGGGCCGGGCTCAGCGGAACATCCCCAATCCAGTTCCTCGTCCTGAGTATAGACCTTGCCCAGGCGGTGCGCGATATGGGCGCGGCCCAGCTCCACGCCAAGATAAAAGGCATGGGGGCCGTCGGCCTCCACGCCCAGCTCCGGGAACAGGGCGAAGGGCTCGTCGCCAATGTGGTGGCCGTCGCGGTTAAACACGTGCAATCCCTGTTCGCTCACCTGAATGCGGAAGCTGGGGTCCTGGACCAGGGAAGCGAACTCGGTGATTTCATCCGCGCTATAAGGAGTGGGCCGGCGGTCATGGAGCCCCATCAGGCCGTCGTCGATGCCCACCGGAAGTCTGTTTTCCTCGCGCGCGGCGAACATGATGCGGCGGGCGAGGTCGGCCTCGTGCACCGCGCGGCGGCAATGGGGACTGACCCGGACCACGAGAACGGCGCCGATGCGCAACTCCGAAACCACGCCCATCAGCAGCGCCGTAATACCGGTAGTGTCGGCGGCGGTCAGTTCGGTGAGATTGCCCACCCCCATGAGGATGTCCACGCCGGGATAGCGTTGGCGGAGATCGCGGTAGCGCACCAGGGATTCAGTGAATCCGAAATGGATGGGGTCGAGGATGGGATCAGCCATGAAGGGCTTCCCCGCCGCCATCATGGCGTCAATGGCGCGAGTGAGCGATTCCAGGTCTCCCGGTTTGGCGGGAATAAGTACTGGCACCGAATCCACCTCATCGGCCACATGGAGGGTCTCTTCGCTGAGGCTGAGGATATAATCGGCCCCGGCCCGACCGGCGCGGGACAGTTCCTCCATTTCGGCGGAATCGACGCTGACCTTGTAGCCCTGGGCCTGCAGGGCGGAAACGGCGTCCTCGAGATGGGGGAAATCGGTATTGGGGAGACAGCCGAGATCTATCACATCGGCCCCGGCCCCGGCATAGTGCGAGGCCTGGGCCAGGATTTCCTCCACCGGCAAGTGCGGGGCCTCGACGATCTCGGCGAAGATGAGACAATCGTGACGGCTGAGATCGCGGGGAGGGCCGGGGCGCCCGAAAAAAGCCGGCAGGTCTTTAAGGTCGTTGGGCCCGCGCTCCACCGGCACCCGGTAATGGCTGCTCAGTTCATCGAGGTCGCCGCGGCAGCGTCCGGGAATGAGGATGCGGTCGGCACCGTCCGGCTCGGGGACGCGGCGGCGGATGAGCTTTGGCGTCATCAGTGCGGCAACGCTGATGCCGATCTGTTGTGTCTTGTACATGAAATCGGCGGGCTGCAAGGAATCGAGAACCCGGTTCAATTGCCTTTCGGCAAGCCTTCCTGTCAGGAAGAGGATTTTCTCAGACATTCCCTTCTCGCCATGATGGCTTTTTCCAGCGCCGCCATGCTGTCCACCACCTCGGTGGCCTCGAAATTCCTCAGGCGCTCCACGTTGTCGAGGTCGATGCGACGGGGATAGACATCCACCATGCCCTTGGGCGCCTTGGACTGAAGCTCCGGCGCCGTATCACAGGCAAAATAGATACACGACACGCGGCACTTTCCGGCTTGGGCGAACACATTGGTGGCCAGATTATCGGAAATGCCGGCGACGCATTTGGCCACCGTGTTGGAGGAAACCGGGGCCATGATCAGGGTGTGATACACCCCCTTGTAGAACTGGGCCACCGGGGCCGCGCTCGCCGTGGTGTCACGGAATACCTGGGTGTCTTCGGGAAAGGGGTTTTTGTGCCCGTACATGCGCAGCACTTCTTCCGCCGCCTGGCTGATGAAAATATCACAGCCCTCGAGACGCGATATGATCTCGAGGCATTCGTCGAAAAAATGCCCCGAGCCGGTTAGAACCCATGCCCATCTTCGTTGTTTATGGTCGCTCGCCATTACCTGTCTTTCACGTCTGGTGTTGCTCCCGCTTCTTTTTAGGCCGCGAAGAGGAACCGGAGCAAGGTCAACCCGTCAGCCCGACCTTCACGCCCGGCGCCACGCCGCCCTTCAGAGCCTCGGCAAATCCAGCCAGGCCCGAGGGGCCCACACAACGAACATCATATCCGCCGCCATTAGCAAATTTTGCGAAGGCGCGGTCTATGATCCCCCGTTCCTGCAACGCGAAAAGCGGGACTGCCACCTGCTCCTTGCTTTGGGGGTCATCCGCCACCGGATCAACTGATTTGACAAGGATCAGGCATTTCGCCTTGAGATAACTAGCCAGCCAGGCGGCCAGCGAATCCGACGTGACCTCCCAAAGGCCGGGAATGTCGCCGCGCTCGATAACCATGCGCGAGGGCATCCATAACGGAATGTCCCCGCGCCGCACCGCCCGCAGCAACGCCGCGGCCGACGAGACGGGAACCAGCGCCGGACAGAGACCAGCAAGCATCAGGCCGTACTGCTCCATGGCCAGGACTGCCATCCTGTGAGCGGTAAGGTCATCGAATCCCAGGAAGGCTTGCATCTCCCGCACCCGGTCGGCAAAGAGGCCGCCGCCGGGAACCACGGCCAAAGCGGGACCGGTGCCGGAGCTGGGGTCGGGGCCGTCACCTTCGCCCTGGCCAGCGAGGATTTGTATCCAGGGGCGAAGTTGTCCGTTTCGGGCCAGGCTGCCGCCCAGTTTCACCACCCACATAATCCAGTTGTCCCTGTGTCCCCAAGGAAACGGCGGTCATCGGGAGCCGATCGCTTGCCGCCTTATTTCTTGAAGTCCCGGTTCCTTACGTGCTGTCGTGGCTCTGGCGTTCGATTTCAACCCCAACGCTGACCGCCTCGTCGAACACATCCAGTTTTTCAACCCGCACCCGCACCACGCGGACCCGCCCGTCGTCAAGGCATATATCGGCGATCCCTTCGGCCAGGGTTTCCACCAAGCCCACATGGCCACGGGCAAGAAGGTCCTTTATCCCCGAAATGACATCCTCGTAGGACACCACGTTGGCGATATCGTCGCCGGTGGTATCGCATTTGTCTTCGGCCAGGATATCCACATTGAACCGGATGCGCTGTGGTTGATCCTGTTCATGGGAGTGGATGCCGATCAGGCCCGTCAGCACCAAGTCACGCACAAAGATGCGGTAATGGGGCGCGCTTTTGGAGGAACCCGACTGCCGGGAAAACACCGTATCCTCCGCCGTATTCTCCGGCGCGGCCGGGTCAGATTGTGTTGAAGGCTTACCTTTTGCCACACCGTTTCTCCAAAATGATAAAACCCCGAAAAATCACACGCTTAGGAACCAGGACACTAACAAATCGCTTGCCAGCCAGCAATTTGTCAATTCCATTCCCGTCATGGACAGGAAGGGCGGAGCATGGCATACAACCCCCCCGCAGTCCCGGCAACAGAGGCATACGTGGTTCGTTTGCCGGAAATGGTAACAACCGGACGGGTGTTTCAGGTCCTGTTCATATGCGTTCTGCCCTATGGCCCGCGAAACGGTTTGTGTGAAATGACTTTCGGACCAAGTCTGATAAATTTCCCCGGAAATCCGCCGGGCACGGAGAATGTTAGGTGAAATTGAAGGCTGTTTTCACTGTAGCTGCTGTTTTTCTTGCGACCGCGCCGGTGATCACACCGGGGGCGTCCGTTCACGCCGAACCCGCGGTCGCTGGCGATTATACATTCGATGAAACGAATGTCTCCGAGGCTAACCAGCTTCTGTTCAGTACCGATCATTTAGAATCCATCACCGAGCCCGTTCGGCTGGTCTATAACTTCAAGAGGACCGGCATCCTTGGAAAAAGTTTTGACGACGAGGTCTTCGTTAATATCAAGAAGGTCCTTCCCTCGGGACGCAAGAACATTTCCTTCCGGTTTTTAACGGGAAAAAACAAGATCCGCTTTCCCTCGGCCAACGGGGTCAAGCTGAATTTCGTGTTTCAGGCTTTTCTGGAAAACGATGTTCGGCAAATGCAGCGTCAGACGGGCGGCAACGCGCTTTTCTTCCGCAACCGCATCCGTCACGCCCTGGCCGGCGACTCCCAGGTGGTGGATGCCACTTTCGACTTCGACGGGGAAACCCATGAAGGGAAGAACATTATCGTTAAGCCCTTCAGCAAGAAATCGGTGGCCATCGTCAGCGGCAGTGAGAAGTTGTATTCCCGATTTTCGAAATATGCGGGGAAGACCTATATTTTCACCATGTCCGACCGGATCCCCGGCGGGTTTTTCCAGATTAGCGCCGTGACGCCGTCTGATGATGGAAACCAGCCGCTGACCAGCGAGGTCCTGACCTTCCTCGGCATCAAAATAAAAAAGAAATAGTCCAGCATCGGGCTGTTAAGTACCTTTTGCAAAACGGGAATGATACGATGAAAACGAACATCAAATATGTCCTTTACGGTTCTCTGCTGGTTTCCCTGATGTTGGCGAGCAGCGTGGCGACAGCCAAGAGGCTGGCCAACGATTTCCCCACCCTAGCGCGGGTGGAATACGTGATTGCCTGCCTCGACGGCAGGGGGGTCGATTCTGCGGAACTGCGGAAATGTTCCTGCGTCGTGGATACCATCGCCACCCATCTCAGCTATGAGGATTTCCTGAAGGCAAAGGCACTAAGCGCCCTGCAGCAGGCCAATACCCCCAATTCGGAAGCCTACCAGAGCGTCAGGATGACAAAGCTGTTCCTGGACAGATACCTGAGAGCCCAGGCTTTCGCCGAACTGGGGTGCTTTTAAGGGCGTCCTTGTCTTCGCTAGCGGCACGCAAAAAAGGCGCTGGATCAATGCAGCGCCTTTTTGGTGCCCGGGGACTGAGAGCCCGGCGTGGAAATCTAGAGCGAGTCAGTTTTTCGCCAGCTTCGAGACCGGCCAGCTTTTCCTGAAGGTCTTGCTGTGGGTGTCCGTAGCCAAGACCGTGAAATCGCCTGAGGTTTCTTCTCCGTAATAAAACCAGATGTTGGGATCTTCGCTCAGTGAAATATCACCTTCCACGCTGAGAATCCTGGCGCCGCCGCGGGTTACTGCGATGGAATCGACGTAGTGGGCGGGAATAAAATTACCGTTAACCTGGTCCATCTGTAACCCGGAAAAGTTGGGATGCTTGATCATCAACTGGGCCTTGCCGTCCGCGCCCTCCACATCGGAGGCGAGGAATTTCATCTTCATCTGGCCGGCACGGGCCAGAGATTCCTCCATCCCACTGAGGCCAGGAACGCTACACCCTCCTGAAGCCTTAATGAACTTCGTCGCCATAAAAAGACGGCCGTCATTCATATTGGCGATAGCGCGGACCTTGGTATAGGCGTTGATGCGAATACGCGTATCAATGGCGGCTAGCCCGGAATCTGGTGTCAGGTGAAAGACGGCGGCGACGGGGGAAGGATTCTGGTCTATCACAAGCGTGATGGACTCGATGAACTCATCCTTGGTCTGGGGCTTGGCGGCCACGATAGTGATGGGCACGATAGCGGCGTCCATCGCCCGGTAGGGGGCTGTCATGGAAATGACATCCTTACCGTCCTCGATCACCTGGTCTTCGTAGAGCATGTCCCGGATATCGTTCCAGGCATCGTGGTCATAGCCGGGGCTTACATCGTCTTCCGGATCACGGTTTGAAGCATCGTAGTCATAGCCGGTGCTTACATCATCCGCGGCTTCCTCGGCCCAGGCAGGCGCCAGCGCTATAAAAGCCGCCAACAAAACGGCCAAAGCCACCTTGCCAATACACGAAGCTTGTCGCCATCTAAAAAACATCTCCGTCTCCTTCGCCAAAAACGCCGCTCTCACGAGATGCTGAATGCCCCACTCAAGTGCACGGCACTACTATTTCAAAGGGTAATATAACTATTTTAGTGCACTTCAAGAAAAAAAACTCTCCCTTCATAAAAAATGTGAGGTATTACGTGCCCTTGTTGCCGAAACCATGAAGCGTTATTCCCATTCCAGTTCCGTAAAGGTTTTAGTGACGTTACCAGGATTATAGTCGTCAAAGAGCGCCCACTTGTCCGCCTCGCCCTTTCCCACGGCGGCTACGGCCTCTGGAATGGCGCCGCCCCGCTGGATGATAGGGCGGATGCCCTCGATCAGCACATCAAAATACCGAGACTGGGCGTCCTGGGCCGCCGGCCATGGGGCGGAAGCCGGTCCGTGGCCGGGAATGACTTTCGTTATCTTCATCTCGCGCAAACGTTCCAGTACCTTTTTCCAGCCCAAAATACTGCCATCCATGGACGGGATGCGTTCCATGAAGACGAGATCACCCGTCCACAAAGTTCCGGTTTTTAAGTCCATTACGGTGAGGTCGTTATTGGTATGGGCCTGAGGGTAAGCGATCAGGATCAACACACGCCCCCCAATATCCAGTTCCACCGGCTTGCCTATAGCCACCGTGCGGGTTGGTAACACCACCTTTGTGCCTTCGGCCTGTCCTTCGCCGATGAATTCATTGAGCCTGGTGAGGTAATAGTCTCCGCGCGCCGCCATCTGACGGGGCAGTTTCACATGGCCGATATATTCGGGCTCATCCCTGGCAAAAGCGGCGTTGCCAAAGATATGGTCTGGGTGCACGTGGGTATTGATGACGTAGAGGATCGGCAGGTCCGTGACACTCTTCACTGCCTCGCGCAACCGTTGGCCCAGCCGGGCGCTGCCCCCGGTATCGACGACAGCGACACCTCTGTCCCCGACCACGAAGCCAATATTAGCAATATCCCCATGGTTTTCCCTATTGGTGTCTTGATGGGAGCCCGTGTGGACAAAGATACCTTCCGCCACCTCTTCTACTGCCAGTGGTTCTGCACAGGCTGTCGATGCTAGAAAAACTATCGGGAAAAAAAGGGTAAAAACCCGGAGCCAGTGGCTTCTTTCCCTCGTGAACAGTGAATCTGGGACTGACGTTGGGATCATTTTGTCTCGCTTTCTCGGTAATCCCGGTAAAGCCACATCCTAAAACGGGGAGGCAAAACAAAGAAAATTTGGAATCTTGGCAAGGAGTGGGGGCATATATTGTTAATTTCAAGTGCTGCCTCACTTAGAAACCATATGTCAACGTTTTTTTAAAACAAAACGAGGCAAGAGCCTATAAAACCAAAAGAGTCTTGACCCGTCAGAAAGAAGCCCCTTAAGATGCCGCTGGGTTGTGTAGGTTTGGAAAGTATCTAAAACCTCTTTATGACGTGAGCCAACAGGCACGTGCCTTTTGCGTGTTTGTTTCTGTCCTTTAAAAGTTTTGGGCGGAAGCGGTTCGTGACCCAGGGGGGGAAATCAACCAGACTTAACAAATACCCGCGTTTAAATGTTTGGTCGGGCGCTTGTGCCCAGTCAAATGATACGTATCTTTATGGGGAGGAAATCTCAGCTATGAAGAGTATTTTCAAAACAACTCTCTTAGCTTCTGCGGTTTTCGCTCTCCCGGGCCTTGCCCAGGCGAACGATGAACTGTTGAGGTTAAGTGCCGACCCCGCCAACTGGGCTATTCCAAGTGGTAACTATTCAGGTACCCGCTATTCAGAGCTCGATCAAGTCAATAAGAGCAATGTTGGCAGCCTGAAAGTCGCTTGGCAGTTCTCAACTGGCGTTCTACGCGGTCACGAAGGTGGCCCGCTGGTGATCGGTGATGTCATGTATGTCGTGACCCCGATTCCCAACATTGTGTTCGCCCTCGACCTTAACGACGAAGGTCGTATCATCTGGAAGCATATTCCAGTGCAGGGCGGCAAATATCCTTCCGGTGAAACCCAGGCTCGTGTTACCAGCGTTATGTGCTGTGATAACGTGATCCGCGGCGTTTCCTATGCCGGTGGTAAAATCTTTGTGGGTCTAGCCGATTCTACCCTTCAGGCGCTCGATGCCAAGACGGGTAAACTTGTCTGGCAGGCACACAATATGTCAGCCGGTAAGGCTGGTGAAAGCGAAGCTACGGGCATCAAACCAGTCCGTGGTAATGCAGCTTCCACCAACACTTCCGTACCGTTTGTCGTCAAGGATAATGTCTTTATCGGTTGTTCCGGTGCCGAGTTTGGCGTGCGTTGTAACATGACTGGTTACAACATCAACTCAGGCAAACGTGCCTGGCGTGCCTATTCTATGGGTCCGGACGGCGATATCCTGGTTGACCCAAACAAGACTACCCACATGCTCAAGCCCGTCGGTAAGAATTCCAGCCTCAAGACCTGGAAGGGCGACGCTTGGCAGATTGGTGGTGGTTCTCTCTGGGGCTTCTGGGCCTGGGATCCCGATCTCGACCTGATGTACTACGGCACTGGTAACCCCAGTACGTGGAATCCGGTCGCACGTCCGGGTGACAACAGGTGGTCCATGACCATCATGGCCCGCGACCCGGATGACGGCATGGCCAAGTGGCTCTACCAGATGACCCCGCACGATGAGTGGGATTATGATGGAATCAACGAGATGATCCTTGTGGATCAGGAAGTTAAAGGTAAGAACCGTAAGGCTCTTGTCCACTTCGACCGTAATGGTTTCAACTATACCCTGGATCGTGCCACCGGTGAGCTTCTCGTCGCTGAGAAGCATGATCCGATGGTCAACTGGGCTACCCATATCGACATGAAGACCGGTCGTCCGGCCTTGGTCGATAAGTATGGCACCGAGCACGGTGGTAAAGGTCTTGATTATCTGACCAAGGGCATCTGCCCTGCCGCTCTCGGCACCAAAGATCAGCAGCCCGCGGCCTATTCGCCACGGACCAAGCTGTTCTACATCCCGGCAAACCACGTTTGCATGAACTACGAGCCAGTCCACGTCGAATACGTGGTTGGCGACGCGTATGTTGGTGCAAACCTGGATATGATGCCTGGACCTGGTGGCAACATGGGCGAATTCGTCGCTTGGGATGCCGGTAAAGGCAAGGTCGTCTGGGAGATCGCAGAACCCTTCTCCGTATGGTCAGGTGTTCTCGCGACTGCTGGCGGGATTGTCATGTATGGCACTCTCGAGGGCTTCGTCAAAGCCGTCGATGAAACTTCGGGCAAATTACTCTATAAGTTCAATTCGCCCTCCGGTATCATCGGCAACATCAATACCTGGTCCCATAAAGGCAAACAGCAGATCGGCGTCTATTCAGGTGTCGGCGGCTGGGCCGGTTATGGTGTCGCAGGTAAACTCAACGACATCGCAGGTAATGACCGTGCCGCTCTTGGCGCCATTGGTGGTTACCGTCATCTGAAGAACTACACGCAGGCCGGTGGTGTTCTCACCGTGTTTGAACTGCCGTAGGTCTCTTTAGATAACTCTTTTCAACCCGGCATCCTCTAGGGGATGCCGGGTTTTTTTTGATTTTTTCTGTTCCCTTCCGCTTCATTTACGTCGTGCCAATTCTCACCCGGAAGCAGGAATATTCTAAAAATCACAACCAATTGAAAAACAAAGGAAAACCGTATAATTCCTTTGTTGTTTTTATGTCATGTGCTTGTATTATCATGCGCAGTCTAATATGGATTTCTTTAGTTTCAGGCGGCCAACCACACTAAAAACAACTGGTGCCGTCAGTTTTAAAACCTCCGGGGAGGGAGTACCTGTTTTGTATAAAGAAACTATTTCACTCAAGGAGCGGCTCTCCATGATGCCACATCTTCTGGCTACCGCCATGTTCGCCGGCGCCATGATTGCCGCCCCCGTATCCGCGCCCCTCGCTGATGAGGGCGATGATGATGGCGTTCCGCAATACGTAGTCAAGGACGACGGCTCAGTAAACAAGGCCACCTATCAGGGATACCGCCGCTATCACATGGAATGTCACCGCTGTCACGGCGCGGACGGTCTGGGCCATCTTGCTCCCGACCTGGTGAATTCCCTGAAGACCATGGATTATGAAACCTTCATGGACATCGCGGTCAATGGTGTGGAGGCGAATATAAAATCCACTGGCGGCGTCATGCCTGGCTTCGGCACAAATCCCAACTTGGGGCCGTATCTCGATAATATCTATATGTATCTAAAGGCACGCGCAGACGGCAAGCTTGCTACTGGCCGGCCTGATCGTTTTGACAGGCCCACATTAGATTAGAGAGAAAGTCTTTTCATCCAGTCTCTGTCTGTTACATCCGTTTCAAGGCACGATAGGCGGTTGGCTTGGCCACGGACGGTCTTCTCTCGTCCGGCCTCCCGGCTAATCCACCCCTTGAGGCGGCCAGGATACCTCACCAACGAGTGATTTTAGCCAATTCCACGCGGGGTTTTCCGGCACGATCGGATGTGGGTATTCAGGCCTCATTCAGAGTAAACGGCCTATCAGGAATCCGAAAATCAGTTATATTTCTCTGTTCTGGCTTGTGAACATATTTTAGAACGCCCTTTTTCGTTGCCTGGATACAATCTGCATGTGTCTCCCAGAGGTACCATGATATCTAGACGCTACTTCCAACAAACACTTTTCAGCATGCTCTCTTCTGGCCGTCACCCTTTGGCCGTAGCTCTCCTGGCCGTATCCGTGACTCTGGGCGTGACACCGGCCCATTCCCGGACCTATATCGAGGCCGTGGACCACAAAAATCTCCGGGTCTGCGCCGACGGGAACCTCATGCCCTATTCCAACAAGAAGCAGGAGGGTTTCGAGAACAAGATCGCCGTGCTCCTGGCCAATAAACTCGGACGACCCCTTGTCTACGAATGGTATCCCGCGGTTTCGCCGAAGTTCGTACGCGACACCTTGGGGCTGAAAAAATGCGACGTCATCATAGGCGTGTCCGCCGGCACTAAATCAGTGCTTCACACCAATCCTTATTACCGTACAGGCTATGTTATGGTGGTCCCGAAAGATTCCGGCATTAAGGCGCGCGGCCTTGATGATCCGGAGATGGCAAATCTCAAAATCGGTGTTGTCGCCGGATCCCAGCCCTCACGGCTTGTCGCAAAGTACGATCTGCTGGACAAAATGCGCTCCTACGTTCTGCGCTTCGACACCCGCAAAAAATCCATAGGCAAACTGATGATTCAGGACCTCAAGGAGGGGCTCACCGACGTGGTGCTGATGTTCGGGCCCAAGGCCGCCTATCATACTCGTGAAGAGGAGCTGGATGCGGAGCTCATCCCCATAAAGAGCCCGGATAACCATGAGAACAGAATGGATTTTCTCATAACCATAGGCGTGCGTATAGGCGAACAGAACTGGAAGCGGACACTCAACAAACTGATTAAGGAAAACCAGGACGAGATTACCGCCATCTTGGAGGAATACGGTGTGCCCTTGATGAAGATCAAGAAAGGCCGGCGCCGGAGGGGCAAAACGAGCGAAGAAACATCCCAAAAATAAGCCGGAAACAGGATGAAGTCCCGTCGCTGTAAAAAGGACCACGGGCACGAGAAGCGTTTGACGGCGCTGGCTATTGGTCCTTAGTAGGGAGTGTTGAACTCCGCCCCCATGCGACGATAAATGAATTCCGGCGGCGGTTTAAGAGCCTCGGCCGCAGCCATTCTGAAAATCTTTTCATGGAAGGGCGAGAGATCGCATGCGGGGTCCGCATTGGCGGCCTCTCCGGTCAGGGCGAAGGCCTGGCAACGGCACCCTCCCCAATCCAGTTCCTTCCTGTCACAGGACCGGCATGGTTCGGGCATCCAGGCGGTTCCCCTAAACTCATTGAAAGATTTTGAATTCTCCCATATCCAGGCCAGGTTGTGGTCCTTCACGGAATCAAATTCCAGATCGGGGATCACTTCCGCGGCGTGACAGGGCAGCGCCAGCCCCACCGGATTTATGTTCATGAAGCGCCGCGCCCAGCCCCCCATACAGACCTTGGGCCGCTTCGCGTAATAGTCGGGGATCACATAGTCGATCACCAGGGTGCCTTTGAGGCGTTCGCGCGCGGCCTCGACGGTGGCCGTGGCCTCATCTAGCTGTTGCGGCGTGGTAATGAATGCCGCCCGGTTCTTCAGGGCCCAGCCGTAGTACTGGACCTGGGCCACCTCCAGACGGTCGGCCCCGAAATCCACGGCCAACTGGATGAATTCTTCCAGGTGATGGATGTTCTGGCGGTGGCAGACAGCATTGATGGTTAAGGGCATGCCAGCGTCACGCACCCACTTGGCGATGTTGAGTTTGGTCTTGTGGCCGCCCTTATAGCCGGAAATATAGTCGGCATTTTTTTCATCGATGTCGTCGAAGCTGAGCTGTACGTGCTCGAGGCCCAGCTT
>Ga0208411_1000895_pt1 | contig 21448 bp, 12 predicted proteins | sample ETN01SmetaG_4_FD_185793 | JGI IMG/M metagenome (GOLD analysis project Ga0208411, IMG submission 185793) | Marine microbial and viral communities from oxygen minimum zone, Eastern Pacific Ocean - ETNP2014F12-01SV261 (SPAdes) (version 2) | ecosystem: Environmental > Aquatic > Marine > Oceanic ... | reverse complement strand
CATTTTCCCATTCACCGATATATTTATCGCCGTTCGAATACGTGGAAATACCTTTGCCATGAAAATTGCCATCAAGGAACATACCCTCATATTTATTGCCATTTATGAAGGTGAAAACACCTTGACCCGTGCGCATGTTATCTTTATAGTCTCCTACAAACGTGTCCCCATCCGGGTAGATGAAGGTGCCCCTGCCGTTCCGCTTATCATCAACCCAATCACCAATATATTTATTTCCGCTTTCAAAGATATAAGTCCCCTGGCCGTTTCGTTTACCATCTACCCACGCTCCCAGATATACTTCACCATTACTATAAGTGACAGTACCCTGTCCTGTACGCTTATCATTATTCCATTCCCCTTCATATTTATCACCAGTGGACATATAAAGGATGCCCAGGCCTTCCCGTTTATCATTTTGCCAGGCGCCCTCATACCTATTTCCCTCAGAATAGATGAAAGTTCCTCGTCCATGGAATTTGCCATTTAAAAACGTCCCCTCATACCTGTTGCCATTATTGAAGTCAAAAATACCCTGGCCGTTCCTTTTACCATCGTCCCATTCACCGGAATAAAATTCTCCAGTGGTTACATAAAAAGTCCCCTGCCCATGAAAGTCGTCATTTTTAAACTTCCCTACATACTTATTGCCGCCTTTGAAGGTGTAGGTCCCCTGGCCATTCATATCGCCATTTAAAAACATACCTTCGTACTTATTGCCATTTCTGAAGGTATAGGTTCCATAGCCGTTCATTTCATCATTTTTCCATTGGCCTACATATTTTCCTCCGTCTTTAAGCTGAAATGTGCCATCTCCTTCACGCTTGCCACCTTTCCACTGGCCTTGATATTTATTACCACTCACATAAAGGTATGTACCGAATCCAGATCTTTTCCCATCTTTTAACTCACCTGCATAGCTATCGCCTCTTTGGATTAGGTTTTTCCTGTTAACCTTATTCTGCCCAATCCCGACCGAAAATAAAAATAGAGATATGATTAAATAGTGTCTCATCTCGGATAAAGTCAATTTACAAATAATTATTCAATAAAAACCCAAATTCAGAAGCCCGGTTATTCAAACTGTGGAATCCTTTATTTTTTGTAACCGGAATATTCGTTGCAAAGTTTCTCGGGAGGATAGTTTTTTATTGCCAGAAAGGATCATTCTAAAGATGGAAAAGTAGTGAGTAGAAATTGCATTATAAAAAATGGGGCCTAATGTGGTTTTATTTTTTTTCGATCATCGATCCAATTATTTTCCAATCTGTACTTTCTTTTGTCTTCTTCATCCTATTGAGGTAAACATACTTCGACAAGCTCCGTGTGGCATAGTGATTATTATGGGATGTAAGTGGTATAATAAATCTGTTATATTAAACCTTATAAGCCGAATGTTATGATATAAGGAAAATTAACCCTTTAAGCGGACTGTATTTTAAACAACTACCCACCAAACTACCCATAATATTTACTGGATCCGCTCTACAAATACCTTTCAATATAATTTGTTATATTAATATGATATGTTATTGATAATTTTGTATTTATAATATACAACTACCTCTAAACTACCCTTCAATTATAGGTAATTATTCAATGGCTATAAATATCTGCGGGCAAAGAGAAGTAAACGGCTGTAAAAAGATGAAATAAGGTATTATTCCGCGTACAGGGCAGCGTCTACAATGAGCATTATATCAAAAACATCCACGGTACCATCCATATTCATATCCGCTGCCAGAAACTGATCTGTACTAAAATCAATATAGCCCAATACGTTGGCCACGGTGAGGATGATGTCCAGTACATTGACATTGCCGTCTGTATTCGGATCCCCGAAATCTATATTTAACACTGGAATGGATCCCGCAGGGAAAATGATGCGATCCAGCCAGGCACAGTCTTCTCCGGCGCTCTGGGCCTGATCCTTCAGATAAACCCACTTGAATGAATGCTCTCCCGCTGGAATATCAAATGTATATTCCTGCCATTCTGTACTGCCGCCAATATGGTCTCCCATATCCTGGTCATCCACATAAAAGGCCAGGTAATCATAGAGGGTACCAGAACTGCCCTGCTCACTTGAAGCCCTGGCGGCAAAATGAATTTCGCCATCATAGAGAACGTTAAGACTCAAGGATAATTCTGTGGTCTGGCTGTTACCGATAGCGCCGGACCTGGCAGCATACGAGCCTGAAAAAACTTCACTGCCCTGGATATACCAGGATGCCGCGCCGCTGTGCTGCCAGTCGAAAGCGTCAAAAGTACCGGATTCAAAGTCCTCCATCATCAGACCCAGGGTAATAGGAACAGGAACATAATATTCATAATTTGTATTCAATGAACCAATGGTGAGGTTCAGGATGGCTGTATGCCCTACAGGGGCATTTGTGCCTGCGGTCACCGCTGATGTAACCATCACCTGGCCGGCCACATCCCACCAGTAGTCATTATCACTCTCTGTAGACTGTACAGTCACGTAGGGATCATTGGTGGCAACAGTAAACGTGGGATAGGCCAGGGGCGCGTGGCCGATATTTTCCATGACCAACTGGACTGCAGCTGACTCTCCCGGGTCCAGGGCGCCATTTCCGCCGTCAAAGATACTGATGGAATTGATCTGATGGCCCGGAGCGTCTACGGACAGGGTAAAGGGATATTCCCAGGATGATTCGCCAGAAATGATTTCCAGAGTAAACTCGATAGTGCCCTGGTCCTCTACATTGTAGGAGACCTGAAACTCAAAGGGGCCAATGGTGGTGTCAGCTCCTGATTCCAGTGGTTCAACCACCAGGGTCTGTACGTTAAAGCTGACCTGGCCGTCGTCATGGTGGAGGGTTGCGGTAATGGTGTCGGAATTTTCCGTACCCACATTTTCAAGATCAACACTCAAATAGCTCAGCTCCCCGAAGCCCAGCCGGTCATTACCGCCGGAGGTAACAGTCACCCCCCCCATGAGCATATAGGGACCTTCCGGGGCAATGGCGTTAATGGTCGTTTCGTATGGGACTGTATTGTAGGCCGTTACCACCAGGTTCAGTTCCCCGGGTACCTCGATTGGTTCATCAAATACAATGATAGCCGCGCCGGTTTCATCGCTATAGGCAGACCCGAGCAGATCACCATCGCGGGAGAGGGCTGCCAGGGCCTCATTATTTCCGCTTTGGATGATGAATTCGGTGGCCCCGATAACAAGAATACTTTCGTGGCTTATATTCAGTTCTGCAGGTATATCGGAGCGAACCACAACGGATGGATCGCCAAACACAGTCCAGTACAGTGTTTCCACATCTCCAGCGGAGCCATAGTTATCATTCATGTGCATGCAGCCGTTGAATGAAAGGCCGCCGAAGGTGCGCTTGATATTGTCCTCGTAAGATTCAACAAAAATATCATTCATTTCATCCTGGGCATCCATGGGCGGGTTCCAGGCAGCGTTGACCGTGGAGTTGAAGGAGGCCACCGCACCGGTTGGTTCTCCCTCTTCCGTGGCTCTGAGCCAGGTCTCGGCGAAACAGGTGCCAACATGAAATTCACCAGTCACACAGGCTACGGTCCAGATAAAAGGCAGTTTGCCTACATTTACCAATCCGTTTACATCGGTATTGTTCATGGGACAGCCATTAGCCCAGGCAGAATTGGATCCGTGGCCGGTATAATTAATGATGGAGCGGCCCTCATTAATAGCTGCTTCCCCATCCGGTACAGATCCGGTAGGATCATAGACCTGATCCACTACATCATAGGTGTAGGCTAGAAGTTTCTCACGGATAATATCCAGGTGTTCATCATCATATTCACCGTCATCACCTGGCCCCTGATTGGAGGCAAAACCGGAACCTTTTTTATACCATTCCCCAGCAGTGTCGGGATAGCGTTCATAATCAATGGTACGGGTCACCATGGTATTTACATGGGTAGTATCCTCAGCAGAAAAACGGCCTACAAAAATGTCGGGGTAATAATCATCACCTGCAATAAAGCTGTAGGAGGGGTCCGCAGGGCTGTTGGAACCGTAACCTTCAGAGAATCTCGGTGATGGTATCTGATCGATATCGCCTACCAGGAGCAGATAGGCCAGACCTTGGTCATAATAGTAATTTTCCACATATTGATCAATATCAGCAGCCGTTTCACCAACAGTAGCCAGGTCCACCAATTCAGTAGGCATTCCCTTCAGGTTTTTCCAATCTACCAGGGGCTGCATGGCCTCCATGAACGGTCCATAGCAGATAACCAGCATGCGGCTGCCTTCCTCAACCGGTTCATAACGGGTTGAGGTTATGGAGAAATTGATAAAATGCTGCCCATAGATATATTCATATTCCCTGGCGGCACTGTTTCCTGGAGGCCGTCGAAGCAGAGGATTGATAGTACTAATGCCATTTTCACGAACGCGGACCTTTATATGGGTATAGACTCGAAGTACTCTGGCAACCGGATTATACTGCAGGGGCTGAAAGACAATTGCCTGACCTCGAAGCGAGCGGACAATATAGGGATCTCGTAAAAAAGCAGTCTCCTGGGGATAAAAAGTATCTGTTTCGTAGGCTGTGCCATAGGTATAAGGCACCGATGTAGGGTTAATATTCCGGGTAATATTACCCTTAGAAGAAATCAGGTCCAACGCCGGCACATCCACGTAGTCAGACTCAATAATCTCCAGTTCCATGCGGCCCAGGTCCGGGATAACAATAGATCTGGCCATGCGGGGCAGGTCCGGCGCACCCTTTTCCATAATGGGAACACCGCCGGGAAATGTAATCCGTGTTTTGCCCTGATCCACTTTTTCAAGGTAATACCCGGACAGGTTAAAAACGATCTCCGTCTCATTACCGGGTAGCGATTTAATACCCCAGGCAGGTTCCGCGGGATGATCAGTACCTGCTGCAACCCACTCACGGGCAAAAAGGAAGGCCGGAATGAGAATAGCTACTATTAATATTTTTACATATTTTAAAATCATAAATTTATTTTCTGTCAGGCCTTTTTCTCCGGGTCAGGTCTAAAACGTCCCTGCCCCAGGTTTAACTCATGGTTTTCTGCCATTGAGATTTTCGGCAAACCTGAATCTAAGGTGTTTCAAATTATGGTCCAATATGCAATCTTCTTTTCAATCTTTTCGATCAACTCAGATCTGCCCCTCTTTTTTAATCCCCCAAGGTAGATATTCATTTTCCTGAGCAGCATTTTCCGGGCCGCATCGGATTGGGCCGGCGTTAATTCCACTGTATGTAAAATCTTCTCCAGGGACTGGATACGGTATTGTTCGATTCCCGCTGGAACCCGGGATAACTGATCCTCATGTCCGCCGTACTTTTTAATCAGCGGTTCATCCAGGAATATAACCGGATAGGAAGCGGTGATGCGCAGCCAGAGGTCATAATCCTCACAGACCGGCAGTTCTTCATCGAACAAGCCTGTATCTTCGAGGATGGATTTTTTCAAAAGTGCTGACGAAGGAGATATGCGGCAAATATCCAGGCATTTATCAAAGATCAGACCGCCGTATTTCCGGTGCTTTTTCCCCTGGTTAACACGCACCCCATTGCGGATCCAGGTCTCATTGGTATGACAAAACAGAGAATCCGCATCTTCCTTTACCGCTGCCACCTGCCGCTCAAGTTTCTGCGGCAGCCATTCATCATCTGAGTCTAGGAATGCAAGCCAGTCGCCCTGGGCTGTTTTTATTCCCACATTGCGGGCTGCGCTGACCCCTGAGTTGGATTGGTGGATATACCGAATTGCCGGGTACATTTTTGCAAGCCATTCCTTTGTTCCGTCAGTAGAACCATCATCCACTACAATTATTTCCCGGGGCTGGAAGGTCTGGCTTAACACCGAATGAATGGCCCGGTTTAAGGTATGCTTGCGGTTGTAAGTAGGAATAATGACGGAAATTTTCATTTTTCCGGAACAGCCTGATGGACACAGACGAAGGGTGAAAATGAATTCTTATGTTTCGCCATGATCGGCATGGTTTATAGTCTGTCCATAATCAGACGAGCCAGGGCCAAATCCTGGATGGCATTGCCCACCGATTTAAAAAGGGTGATTCCCTCCGGGCTTTCCCGTCCCGGTATTTCACCGCCGGCGACCTGCCCCAATTCACCGTATAGATCATCAAAACTCCACTGACCTTCCCTTACAGGAATGATCAAGTCTCCCGCTTCCTGTTCACAGGCCTCCTTCTGATCCACAACAACCTTGGCTATTTGTACCGTTTCTGCGGGGACCTCCTGCATATGAGGCTGAAAAGAACCTACTGCATTGATATGAACTCCCGATTTCAGGTCATTATGATCAAAAAGCGGTTTTTCAGATGGCGTGGCGGTACAGATAATATCCGCCTTATTTAACCGGGTCAATTGTCCATTCTCTGCCACAACTCCAAATACATCAGAGATCCAGCTGCAAAAAGATTTGGCATTCTTTGCAGTTCGGCTGAAGACCAGAATCTTTTTTATAGTCCTGACAGCCAATACTGCCTCCACCTGGGTACGAGCCTGCACTCCTGTCCCAAATACAGCCAGTACTTTGGTCTTCTTATTTGCCAAGAGATCCGTGGCAAGCCCCGAGGCCGCACCGGTACGAATAGCTGTAATTGATTCCCCATCCATGATTGCAATCATGTTACCTTTGGAAGCATCAAAAACCTGTACCACAGCATGGATCAGGGGCAGGCCTTTTTTCGGATTTGCATAATTTATGGAAACAGTTTTTACCGCATAGTAAGGACTATGCAAAGCGTAGGCAGGCATTACCAGGGCAACGGCATTTTTATCGGGAATGCTGAGACTGAGCCTTTTTGGTATCAATGCATCACCTCTGCTTAACTGGATAAAGGCTGAGCGCACGGCTTTGATGGCATCTTCCATGGTGATCAGCGACCGGATCTGGTCAGCGGAAATGAACAAGCTTGACATTGATGTTTTACGCAAACAGCTTTTCCGGATAAACCCCCATTTGAATCAGCTTTTGTATTTCCCCTAATACAAAGGTTCTGTCTTTTTTGTAGGTTACACCAAACCAAGCTGCGTTACTTCGCAAAACATGTACTTTTTCTTGACCAGACCGTATCAGGTCATTTACCACAAATGGAATTAAGTATTCACTCTTCATTTCATTCCCTTCCTTTTCAAGAAAATCAACAAACATAGATTGCAAATAATCAAATAAATCTGGCGTAAAACCCCACACATTCATGGAAACCGGTTCGTTTCCATCCAATTCAATATCCCGGTCAGATGATATGCCATGATCTGATTGCCTTAGTTCACCAGTTTCAATCACTGTATCCAGCAAACCATCCTTTACAGTGCATAAACCGCGGGTGACCCCGCCAAATTCAGACAATGTTTTACCCAACTGAAACGCGACCATGGAAAATGTACTTCGTCCGCTCTGGTAATATTTCGCAACAACTTCAAATGATTCCAACCCATAGAAATCATCGCCATTAATTGCTACGAATGGCTCATGGATTAAATCCGCAGCTGTCAAGATAGCATGCCCGGTTCCCCAGGGTTTTTCTCGTCCTTCGGGGCAGGTGAATCCATCAGGCAGATCATGCAGATCCTGAAAAGCAAATTCAACCTGGATCTTGCCTGCATATTTATCAGTAATCTGTGATGTAAATTCCTGTTCAAAGTCCTTGCGGATAATAAAAACGACCTTATTAAACCCTGCGCGGATCGCATCATAAACAGAATAATCGATAATGGTCTCCCCGCCTGGCCCCACGGCGTCCAACTGCTTCAGGCCGCCATAGCGGGAGCCCATGCCGGCGGCCATAACCAGTAGGGTAATATTTTTCATGGTACTCCTTTAGTTTAGATTACAGCGTTTTCAGCATCTAAAAAGAATTCAAATTGAAAATTTTCCCTTTTATTCATAAATACCAGTTTACAGAACATCCTTTTTTGTAAAAATAAAATTAAGCAGTTTCAACCCGTATTATTTCATTGCATTTTTTAAAAATAGAGATCTGAAAATAATGAGTATTTCATCCCTATTGAATTCCTGGATCCGGCCAAATAAAGCGATTGGTAAAATGACGTTGCTTGTTTTAACAGCAGCACTTTCGCTACTTATATCTTGTGAAGTGAGAACAATTGATGTACAGGGTCATCGCGGCGCCAGGGGTCTCCGCCCGGAAAATACCCTTACCGGTTTTGATCTGGCCATGGACCTGGGCGTGACCACGATCGAACTGGACCTGGCGGTGACAAAAGACAGGCAGGTCATTGTCACTCATAACCCTTATATATATGGGAAAATCTGCTGCAATAGCGACGGCTCTTCCCTGGCAGCCGATTCCCTTGGGCGGGGACTGATGGTCAAAGATCTAACCCTGGCCGAAATCAGGCAATTTGACTGCGGCAGGCTGAACCCGGATACATCACGGTTCCCGGAACCGCCAAGAATCAATATTCCCGGAGAAAAGATGCCCACCTTGAATGAGGTATTCAGCCTTGTAAGGGCAAAAGGAAGCAATGTTTATCTCAATATTGAAATGAAGATAGATCCCCGCTACGATATAACCATACCCGAGATGGAATTTGTGAAAACAGTGGTGGATGTGATCCAGTCCAGCGGCATGAAGGACAGGGTCAACCTGCAGTCCTTCAACTGGCGGTCGCTGGAAATAGTAAAAAAGATCGATCCAGAAATCAGAACTGCCGGACTTCTGGCCAGTAGCACCTTTCTGCCGATCCATGATACCATTCCCAGCCCCTGGCTGAACGGGATAGATTTTGACACAGCAGGGGGATCAGCTCTGGATATCCTGAATCAAGCCCGGGCCTATATTGATATTTTTTCACCCTCATGGCGTCTGGTTGTCCCTGAGGATTCACTCTATTTGAACAGTTCTGTGAATGAAATTCAGGAGTCAGGTTTCCCGGTCATTCCCTGGACAGTAAATCGCCAGGATGAGATGAAAACTCTTATCCAGCTAGGCGTGGCAGGCATCATTACCGATTATCCCGACAGTCTAAAAATGCTTCTGGATGAACTAAGTATCAGGGTCCAGTAAATTTAGTTAATTAGACTTAGTATAGTTTTTCTATGAGCAATTCCCGGTTTACTCTTTTTTTTGTTATAACTGCTTGGCCGGTTTCACGGTCGATCTCAATTACCTTTTTCGATTTATCAAATACAGCCCTGACCACCGTATGGGCAGAATACAGCCCCCCGAGCCACCAGCGCCTGTCGCTGATATAAAGCAGATCCCCGGGGCCGGCTTCCAGTTCCCGAGCCAGGGAAGTTGAAATATCCACCAGGGCCAGGTTACCGGTTCCAGCTGTTTCCATACAGCGGTCAATGAGCTGAGGGCAGGCCAGAGTTTTTCTGCCGGCGGCCTCTGCTCCCGCAGAACCTTTATAATGGAGAATGGCATCCTTAACTGTACCCCACACCAGTCCCTTTTGACGGTCACTGGATTCCGGTTTTGTAAACAGAGTTACAACGATTCCAATGACAGCACTCACCGATAAGCCATAAAAGGCCCGCATGAATTTAAACTGTTTCATGCCGGCAAAGATGCCGGTCCCGGTTTCCTGCATGGGCACCCCATTAGAAAAGGGGATAATTACTTCTGGCACAAAAAGAGAGAAAACAATAGCGCCCATGCCTCCCGCCAGGGTGAAAAGAGCCGCCTGTCGGGTGAACCGTTTCCAGAATACGCTGAATATCAGGGCAATCACCAGGGGCGGTGTAACCGCTGCAGTGAAGGCGCCGTGGGCGGCATAAATTGTTTTGAAGGACATGAAGAGCGGAACCAGTAAAATCCCCAGCAGCGTGACGGACACGGAACTGATCCTGGCCATTTTCAGCAGCTGTTTTTCATTTGCGCCGGGGTTGAAAAGTGGTTGATATACATCATTAACAACGATAGCCGCTACGGCAGTGATCAGAGTATCCACGGTGGACATAAGCGCTGCCGTCATAGTCGCCAGGATAAGACCAAATATCCCCGGGCGGCTGAGAAAATCTGCAGCAATGAAAAATGCTTCATCCGCTTTGATGGTAGCGGGCAGGAAGCCGCCTTGAACCAAAGCCTTGGCCATCCATCCGCCGGATGCGACCACGCAGGCAGCAATGGGCATTAAAACCAGCACTACGGTAAAAACAGCTTTTCGTCCATCCTGGAGGGACTTAGCGGATAAAAAACGCATAATCACACCCTGGTTTAAAAAATAGAACATTGCTGTGTTGGCCATGCCATCCTGCCAGAAAATCCCTACGCTGGGAAATGAGGGGTCTTCATTATAATTGGGAAAGGCCAGTTTGTGGGTCCGGGGCAGATGGTGCCAGAATGACTCCAGCCCGCCCAGGTAATCTATACCCAGAAAAAGGATTATGACCCCGGTTGCAAGCAGCATCAGCCCCTGGAATAAATCGGTCATGATTACGCTGGTCTGTCCGCCGGCGGTGACATAGATAGCTGAAATGGAGGCCACCAGGATGGCCGCTGTTAGGATGGGCCAGCCCAGGAGAATGTTCAGGACCTTGCCCATGGTAAAGAGGTTGACGCCAACATAGCCAATCAGGTAAATCAGGATAAATACGGTTACCCATTTACGGACCCTCCGGTCAAATCGCCTTTCAAAATACTCCGGGATGGAAGAAACCCTGGAGAAATACAGAATCGGCAGCCAGCCAAAGAGTAATAGCGGCAGCCAGATCCAATCGTTCAAATAGGTCTGGCTGCTCCCGAACCCATAGGTGTAAGCCACCCGGCTATATTTTACAAAACTGTATGAACCCACAGTTGTGGCGATCAGGCTGAAGGTGATCAGCCACCAGGAAAACCGCTGTCCCCCAAAGAAAAAATCCTTAACTGTTTTCTGGCGTTTCCCAAAATAGGTCCCAATGGCCAGGATCATAATGAAATAAAATACCATAATCCCGTAGTCCACTGGAGCCCCCAGGATGGGCTGGCGATCCGGATTTCCGTGAAAGGCGGCAGGAGCAACGGATGAAAATTCCCCGAACTGCAGATAACCCTGCAGAACAAGATAAAAGAAAAGCGGGATCAAGATCAGCAGCAGGTTGCGCAGCCCAATTCTGGTCAGGTTCAGATAACCCTGCCGGCGGGCAAAATACAGGCCTGTCCCAAAGACAATTCCGCCGAGGGTGAACTGGTAGAAAAACATCATGTCAAACAGCAGGGCATTTCCGGCCGGAGATGCTTTTTAATTATTTACTCATGTAAAAGCGGTACTGGAAGCGACCTAGAGGTTATCATCCAGACCAAAAATCGGCTTATTAGTCTGCCAGCGTCCCCGGGTAAAATCGGGAATTTTCACTGCTGTGCTGCCCAGGCGGATGGATTTTTCAGACAGGGGAGAAACAACACTCATACTCGCCGCATCGTAAACATCAAGAGGCGGAGACACATTGCGCCTCAGGGATTCTACAAAGGCCCGGACAATAAAAAAGTCCATACCTCCATGGCCTGAACCCGCTGCCTGATTTTGGAAACGCTGCCAGAGTGGATGGTCGTACTGCTTCAGGTACATTTCATCCGGTTCCCAGCGGTGCTCCTGAGGACTTCGCCCCTCTAGATAAATAGATTGATTGTCCACCATCCAGATGCCTTTGGTGCCCTGAACCCGGAAATTCAGGCTGTAGGGCCGGGGGGAATTTGTATCGTGGCTTAACACAATGGTCTGGCCATTGGCGCATTTAATTACAGTGGTCACAATGTCGCCCAGTTTGAAATTCACCTTGGCGTTGGGATGGTCCGCGCCGCCCTGCTCTACAATATAATTGTGCAGCCCCCTGGATTGAGTGGCTGTGGAGGTGAGGTGCACCATGCAGTTGCCGCGGTTAATATTGAGCATGGTGCTGATGGGCCCCAAACCATGGGTTGGGTAAAGATCCCCGTTGCGGTTCACGGAATGCTGGGTTCGCCATTTTGACTCAGAATATCCTTTTTCGCCAAATTCCACACCGCCGCCGTAGGGCTGGTTTCCATCATTGAATTTCACATCACGGAGATCATGCTGATAGCCGCCCTGGCAATGCAGCAATTCGCCGAACAGACCCTGGCGGACCATATTCAAAACGGCCATGACATCCCTGCGGTAACAGACATTTTCCATGATCATGCAGTGGCGGCCGGTGCGCTCGGAAGTGTTCACCAGATCCCAGCAGTCTTTTACGGTAAGTGCCGCCGGAACTTCCGTACCCACATGTTTGCCGTTCTTCATAGCGGCAATGGCCATGGGATGGTGCCACTCCCAGGGCGTAGCTATGTAGACGCCATCCAGGTCTTCATTGGCTACCATATGACGAAAATCCTCATCCCCATTTTTATAGACCCGGGGCTCCGTTTTACCCGCCTCCTTTAGAATCCTTAGGGCTGCCGCAGCCATACGCTCATCAATGTCGCAAATCGCCGGGATTTTCACTTCAGGATATTTTGCTGCCAGGGACAACACCCATTGACCTCGCAACCCGGTACCGATGAATCCCAGCCGGACCTGACTGTTCACTATGGGCGCTGAAAACAACTGCCCCGGCATTAACGCTGCTGCAGTGCCGGCGGCTGCGGTCGTTTTCAAAAAATCCCGCCGGTTTATTTTTCTGGTCATTGTATTTTTTACTTAATTCAAATCTTTGATGTTAATACGGACGGATAAAATATAAGGACTCTTTCCCTTATCCCAATGTCCGTAAGTGGTAGTCACTATCTCACCGTTTGGTAAAATTTCTACACCAGGATAGCAACAATCCCACTCATGTTTGTTATCCTTGATCCTGATCCGAAACTCGCCGGGATTTGTGGAAACAATATCGTCATAGGTCCCGACCCACGCAACCCAATCTCCTTGAGTGGGGCTGCTGGGCGCTGTGTCCCGGAAAGATAAAAAGAGCCGGCCATCAGCCAAATATTTTCCCGTATGGCGGTCTCCTGTGAGTTCCCGGGGCAGTTCAGCGGGACTGCTCCATGATTTCCCTTCATCATTGGAAAAGATTACATGGGAATTTTTGGTTCGGCTGTTTTCCCGTAAGAGTGCTGCAAGTTGATTCCCATCCGGGGATCGAATAATTCCTGGTTCACAGAGATGGATCTCATTATTCCGGTATAGGGGGACTGGGCGTGACCAAGTGAGTCCGCCATCGGCAGAATTGGTTTGATACAATGTGAAAATGCCGGTGCGTTTTCCGTCTTCTTTAAAAAACCGTCCGTCATCGTGGAACATTGCCAAATAATGTCCCGGTGTCTTGAGAGCCGCTACACTGCCCATGACTACAATCCCGCCCCAATCACCAATTGGATAAAGCCCCGTCCAGGTAAGCCCGTCATCTTCTGAGACTGCCAGTCTCGCAGGGTATAAACCGGACCACATGATGAGCCGTTTTTTGCTCTTTTCATCAATAACACGGTGTAGCGTTGGTACTTCTTTGCTGGTGGTCCAATTGGGTGGAACATTAAGCCGATCGGACCATGTTATACCGCCGTCTTGACTCCGCTTGTAGACGATTTCTCCTTTCCCGTGACCTTTGGGATAAACTGCCAAAATGGTTTTCCCGTCCTCCAACAAAACAGTACTGGGGTGGCCTAGGTAAACCCCTTCTTCCCGATCTACAATGGTTTGAAGATCAAACCTGGTATCTAATTCCACAGTTGGGATGGAAAATGGGATTATATCTGTTGCCAACAACGATAGAGGAGTAACAAAAAACAGGAACTGTGGTATCATCGCAAGAAAAAACCATCTTTCAATGGGTCTTCAGGGTTGATCCAGAACTGATTGCGGCCGGTGATGAACGCATTCCCGCTGACCTGCGGAATGACTGCGTCATAGGGTCCAAACTTGGTGGCGGCCGTCACCTGAACTGCAAAGGTAGAACCGATAATACTCTCGATTGTGATACTTTCTCCCACTTTGATCTCGCCCCTGGCGTGGTGAATGGCGGCACGGGCGCTGACCCCGGTTCCCGTGGGGCAGCGGTCCACCTGCCCATCAGCAAAGATACATACATTGCGGCTGTGGTTCCCCTTTTCTCTGGCCGGGCCGGTAAAGATGGTGCCGTAGAGAAAATTCATATCCGGCTCGGTAGGATGCTTCATCTCAACAGCAGCCATGATCGCCTTTTTGATTTTCATTCCCGCTGCGGTCAATTTGCTGTGAAATTCCGGACTGCAGTCCAGCCCCACCTGGGCCGCATCCACAAAAGCATAAAAGGCACCGCCAAAAGCCAGGTCATAGCGGATCGTTCCCAACACCGGCACATGCAGTTCTTCATCCAGGGACTGCACAAAGGAGGGCACATTTTCAAAGCGGACACAACTGACTTTTCCATTCTCTACATCAGCGTAAGCGTGGATAAAGCCCGAGGGTACATCCATTTTAACTTCGGTTATTGGCTCTTTTTTTTCGATTAATCCCGTTTCTACAAACACCTTGGTCAGAGCAATTACAGCGTGACCGCACCCTGTGGAATAGCCCTCATTATGAATAAAAATGACCCCAAAATCTGCACCCTTTGTATCAGGTTCCACCAGGATGGCGCCATACATGTTTTCATGTCCCCGAGGCTCCCACAAAAGGGCTCGGCGCAGGTCATCATGGCGAGCCTGGGCATCGGCTTTTTTCTCCAGCACTGTCTGGCCCTTCAGCTCCGGATAGCCGCTTAAGATAATCCGCAATGGTTCGCCCTCGGTATGGACATCCAGGGTCTCTATCTCCAGCCAGGATGAAGGCGGGTGCCAGTTTTTTAAATGATGGAGTTTCATATCGGGACGAATTATTTCACTGCCGGGGAAATCCTTGTTTTCGGCCTAACCTGCGGCCCAGGTCAAAAAGAGATAAATAAAGACCGTAACGCCTACAATGACCAGGGAAGCATCCTTGGCGTGAGCCCAGGGTGTCATATCCACCGGTGCCGGCTCCCTTTGATCACTGAGGGCAATTTCTTCTACTGTCTTAGGCTTAAGTTGACCGATAATCAGCATCACAGCAACCGCGGCCATAAAACTGATAAAATAGCCGTGGAGCCAGTGCAGGTCGCCATCACCGTTGGCCAGGAAAGTGGGCACATCCTTGATATTGACAAAGGTGAAAAAGGAATAAAAGACCATGCCCACCACCATGCCTGCCTTGGCAGCCAGTGCCGGGACATGTTTGGTGGTGATCCCAAGTAAAAAGATGCCAATGATGGGCACGCTGTAGAGTCCGTTCACCTTCTGCAGATATTCAAAAATGGACTGCATCTGGGCCAGCTGCGGTGCAATGAGCATGGAAGCAAGGGCCAGCCCAATGCCAAAATACCTCCCTGTTCTTACAATCTCCTCTCCGGAAGCTTCCCTGTGAATATAACCCTTGTAGAACTGCAGGGAGAACAGGGTGGAAGCACTGTTCAAGGCACTGTTAAAGGAACTCAAAATGGACCCCACCAGCACAGCGGCAAACAGGCCCAGGGACCAGTCCGGCAGTACATGCCGGACCATAGCGCCATACACCTGGTCCTGTTTTTCAATATTCAGGTCCGTCATATGCAGGGCAATAATGCCGGGCAAACAGAGCAGGATGGGGCCCACCAGTTTCATCACCGAAGCAAACAGCACTCCCTTTTGTCCCTCCGCCAAGCTCCGGGCCGCCATGGCCCGCTGTACAATGACCTGGTTCGTGGACCAGTAAAAGATCTGGATAAACATCATACCGCTGAGGAGGGTCGGCCAGGGAACAGAAACAACCTTTTCATCCACATTGGTCTGGGTGAGAACGGCCAGATACTGAGGGTTGTCCCGGCCCAGGACCGCCAGCCCTTCCAGGAATGAACCGCCGCCCAATGCCGCCAGGCCCAGAAAAGGGATGGCCAGGCCCCCAGCCAGCAGGCCAATACCGTTGATGGTATCACTCACCGCCACGGACTTCAGACCGCCGATAATAGCATAGGAACTGCCCAGCACGCCAATAGCGGCCACAATCATCCACAAGGGCAGATTAAGGTCAAACATACCCTTCAGGGCCAAAGATCCGGTGTAGAGCACCACGGGCAGCAGAACAGTAACATAGCCAAAAAGAAAAAGCCCGGAAACCATAGAGCGGGTCATTTTGTCGAATCGTTTTTCCAGGAAAGCAGGGGTGGTGGTAAATCCGCTGGCCAGGTAAGTGGGCAGAAATAACAGGGCGGTGGCAATCATGGCAAAAGCAGCCAGCGCTTCCCAGGCGATACCCACCAATGCTTTATCGCCGAATACAGCGCCATTGAGCCCCACCAGCTGTTCCGTGGAAAGGTTGGTCAACAGCAGGGATCCCGCCACCACAGGCCAGGTCAGGGCCCGTCCGCCGGTGAAATATTCTATAGTGGCATCCTGGGATTTTTTCATATTGCCCACAATATACACTGTAGCCACAGCAACAGTGCCCGTGGCCAGGATAAAGGAAAGAATGGATACTGTATTCATAAAATTCTTTTCTATTTAACCGATATTTTAGCAACTCTAATGATATTTTCTTCCGCCAAAAATGGGATCAATAAAAAACGATAACTGTATTTCTCAGGAGCAAGTGTATATTCCTTATGGGGCCGGGCGCCCCAGCTGTTATCGCCGCCCACACCCATCTGCCGGTAATCAATGAGCCAGTCCACCTGATCCTTACTGGTAATATCCAGTTTCCCGTGGCGCTGGCCTTTAGGTACATAATCCAGGTCTTTATAAGGATACTGGTGCACACTGCCGTCAAAAGTGGGCTGTCCTTTTACCATCAGACCATACACACCATTGGTCAGGGCCATCCAGCGCACGTCTGTTTTATTGCCTGTTTCCTGGGGCCGGACATAGGGAAAGGTTTGCTCGAAAACAGTACCGGAATAAAGATCTACAGCAGCGGATGTTTTACGGTCCCAGTACGATTCATGGGGACCCCGTCCAAACCATTCCACGCTGGTGAAATCACCAGGCAGGGTCATTTTCATTCCAAAACGGGGTAGTTCCGGGAGGTTTACATTGATCTTTTTTATGCTGTGATCCACTGCCACTACGCCGTTGCCGTATACGGTGTAACGGGTTTCCAGGCGGGTGCCGGTAGTGTCGTGAATCATGCTGGTTACCAGCTCAACAGTATTGTTCTTAATCCTGGCTTTACAACTTTGCACATCCAGTTCCCGCCCTGCTGATTGCCAGACCCTGGTCCGGGCCGGCATGCCGTTGCCCAGGTCATTATCCAGGGGCGCACGCCAGAAGTTAGGCTGTAAACCGTCCAGGAGTAGATTCACACTATCATATTCAAACTGAGTCAAGTGCCCGCTGCCGCGGTGGAAAATAGCAGTAAAGTTTTTTCCGGTAATTTCAAAATGATGGTCAGCTTCCTGCAGGGTTATTTCAGGAAGACCTGCGGGTTCCAGGGATACTGCTTTTTTATTGATGGGCAGGTGAAACTGCTCCCAGGCCACCAGGTGCTCCTTGGGCAGCATAGGGGATTTCTTCCTTGTCCTGGCCCTGAGGGTCAGGAAATACATACTTCCGGCACGGGCCTGGACCGTGCCGTGGTTGAACGAAAATAATTCACTTTCCCCTGGGGCCAGGTCCAGCTGACCCAGCCGTCCGCTCATGACCTGTCTGCCGTCCCCTTCTATGATCCAGGTGAAACCCAGGTGCTTCAGGTCCAGAAAATCATAGCGGTTTGTGATATTTACCCTGCTGATCCCATCCGTTTTTTGCTTCTTTTCCATGGTGAATGCTACCGGCTGGTATACTTTTTTCACCTCCGCCATATGAGGGTTTAGGGTCCGGTCCGCCGCCACCAAACCGTTGGCACAGAAATTAGAATCGTGCTCAGCAAATTCTGAGCCGAAATCACCGCCGTAGGCCCAGAATTCCCGGCCGGTAGAATCCTTACGTAAAATAACCTGGTCCACCCAGTCCCAGATAAAGCCTCCCTGCAGTGCTTTATAGTCTTCAATAGTATCCCAGTAATCTTTCAGGTTGCCTACACTGTTGCCCATGGCGTGGGCATATTCACAGAGAATCAGGGGCCGCTGAGGCTCACCATCTGCGTAATCAGAAATGAAATCAATATCTTTATACATGGGGAAAACCACATCGGTGTGATCCTTCGTTCCAGCCGGTTCATAGACCACGGGGCGGGATCCATCCCGGGATTTAATCCAGCGGTAAAGTTTTTCGAAATTTGTGCCATCACCAGCTTCATTGCCCATGGACCACAGGATGATGCAGGGCTGGTTCTTATCCCGTTCCACCATGCGCCGGCCCCTGTCCAGCCATTGCCCGGCCCAGGAGGAATCATTGGCAATAAACCCATACTTCTCGGCGTGGAAACGCATGCCGTGGGCCTCAATATTGGCCTCGTCAACCACATAGAGCCCATACTGATTGCAAAGCTCATACCAACGCTCCTGATTGGGGTAGTGGGAGGCGCGCACTGCATTGATGTTGTTTTCCTTCATCAGTTTTATATCCCGGATCATAGATTCCCGGGTGATGGACCTGCCCCGTACCGGATCCCACTCGTGGCGGTTCACCCCGCGGATCTGGATCGCCTGGCCATTGACCCGCAGGTTCCCATCCTTAATTTCTACCCGCCTGAACCCCACCTGCTGGCTGAAGCTTTCCAGCACGTCTCCCTGGGGGCTGGTGAGGGTCAACTGCAGACTGTAAAGGATAGGTGTTTCCGCCGACCAGGGTTCTACCCGGCTTACGTTGGCTTTGAATCGGATTGTTTTTACAGAATCAATGGCCGTTTTTTGCTTCAGGTCCAAAAGAGTTCGCCGGCCTTTTTTGAGCTTGACCTGTATGCGGTATTTCCCGGTATACCGCTCCCGGTTCAAAAGATCCACATCCAGGTTCAGGGTGCCGCTGCGGTAGCTGTCATCCAGGTCTGCCTGCACAAAAAAATCAGCGATGCGTACCTTGGGCGACGCGTAGAGATAGACATCCCGTTCCAGCCCGCTGACCCGCCAGGTATCCTGGCCTTCCAAATAGGAACCGTCAGAAAAACGGTAGACCTGGATTGCAACTTTATTCCTGCCCCGGACTACATGCCTGGTGACATCAAATTCTGCCGGTGTCTTGGAGCCCTGGCTGTAACCCACCAGGACACCATTGAGCCACAGGTAAAATGCTGAGCGTACACCGCCAAAGCGAATGAAAATATCCCGATCCAGCCAGTCCTCGTTGAGCTCAAAATACCGGACATAGCTTCCCACCGCATTGTACTCGTGGGGCACGAAGGGCGGATCGGGCGTAAAGGGATATTCCTCATCTAAGTAAATGGGCACGGACCAGCCCTGTAGCTCCCAATGGCCCGGCACCTGGATATCCTGCCAGGTATCCACCGGGAAATCCGGCTGTTCGAAACCTGCGGCGATCTTTTTAGGGTTGGGAGCAAAATGAAATTTCCAGGATCCGTTCAGGGATTTATAATAGGCTGATTTCTCCAGGTCTCCTTCCCGGGCCAGCTGCTCTGTTTCAAAAGGAAAAAAATGGGCCCGGGGCGGCTCGCGGTTGATGTGGAAAATGGTCTGATTTTCCCATTCCGAGCCAAATATTTTCTTTTTTTGATCCTCCATGATAATCATGGCCACCACAAATAAAATAAGTACGGCAGTGATGATAACCGGTTTTTTCATTCCTTCATTTTCTGCGTTAAGCGGGTGAGAATATAGTCCAATGTTTCGGCAAGAAAATGGGCATTTTCTACATTGAAAACAAGGGGCGGCTTAATCTTGATTACATTATGGTCCGGGCCGTCAGTACTGAGCAGGATGCCATTTCCCTTCATTTCATTGATCACCCGGTCTGCCTCCGCCTCCGCCGGCTCCAGGGTTACCGGGTCCAGGTTGAGCTCCACACCTAGAAAGAGACCCCGGCCGCGTACATCCCCGATCAGGCTATGTTTTTCCTTAAGTTTCACAAGCAGGTTACTCAAATGATTTCCAACTTCCAGGGCCCGCTTCTGGAGTTTTTCTTCCCGGATCACCCCCAATACAGCCCGCCCCACAGCACAGGAAACAGGATTGCCCCCAAATGAATTAAAATATTCCATCCCATTTTGAAACCGATCAGCAATTTCCCGGGTGGTGATCACCGCCGAGAGCGGGTGACCATTGCCCATGGATTTCCCAACGGTGACAATATCCGGCACCGCCTTTGCGGTCTCGAAGCCCCAGAAATGGGAACCCATGCGTCCGAAACCGATCTGCACTTCATCGGCAATGCAGAGACCTCCGGCCTGGCGCACCTGCTCAAAGGCTCCTTTTAAAAACCCTTCTGGAAAAACAATCTGGCCGCCGCAGCCCATAAGGGGCTCCGCTACCATGGCGCCAGGACGTTGACCCTCTTTCTGAATACGGTTAAGAACTTTTTCCACTTCATACAAATAATCCGCCGTTGATTCAGGTCCGCGGTATTTTCCCCGAAACGGATCGGGCCGGGGAATGGTATGCACAAAATCCGGGGCGCCGCTGCCGCCGGGACCGTCAAATTTATAGGGACTGATCTCAATCAGAGCCCCGGTGTGGCCGTGGTAGGCACTATCCACTACTATTGTTTCCCTGCTTTTTGTAAAGTGGCGGGCAAGGCGCAGGGCCAGGTCGTTGGACTCGCTGCCGGAGTTGGTAAAATAACATACATCCAGTCCTTTTGGCAGGTGTGACGTTAGTTCCCGGGCGTATTGCACAATGGTATCATTCAGGTACCGGGTGTTGGTATTCAGTTTTTCATATTGCTCATGGGCCGCTTTTATAACGGCTGGATGGCAGTGCCCCACATGCTGGATATTGTTCACCCCGTCCAGATACTCCCTGCCCTGGTCGTCATAAAGATACTGCCCGGCCCCGCGAACAATGTGCAGCGGTTCCTTGTAGGAAATACTGAGTGACGGCGCCAGGTGACTGCGACGCAAGTCCAGGATATTTTCTTTAGCGGGCCAGGTCATAAAGGTCTTCTGAGAATTGGTCCAGGTTCTGGTGCCGCATGCGCCTTAAAAATTCCCAGGCCGGTGCTTCGGATACAGTGATGTATTCGTTCTGAGGAAATAATTTTTTCCTGTATGCGGCCATGGTTACGGAAATGGACAATCTTAAACACACCAGGTAGATGGCAAATTTTAACTCCTTTTCGGAAAGTTGAAAGGATTCATGATAGCCTTTCAAAACCTGCCCCATACAATGAAGTGGATCACCGGCACCGATGGCTACATAGGCCATGGCCACCGCCGGTTCTGCCGCCCGGTAGGAATACCCCATATCTCCAAAATCAATAATACCGGTGGTCTTACCAAGGTCATTGACCAGGATGTTATGGTCATTGCCGTCGTTGTGGATCACCGCCCAGGGTAAATCTTTTCCATGATCCATATGATATGCTCGAGCCTGATGAAGAAAAAAGCGAACTATATCCCTTTCATCATCCTTCAGTTCCTGGCTGAAATGCTGAATAAAATCATCTTGGGAGAGGTTCCAG
>Ga0208411_1000889_pt1 | contig 21528 bp, 14 predicted proteins | sample ETN01SmetaG_4_FD_185793 | JGI IMG/M metagenome (GOLD analysis project Ga0208411, IMG submission 185793) | Marine microbial and viral communities from oxygen minimum zone, Eastern Pacific Ocean - ETNP2014F12-01SV261 (SPAdes) (version 2) | ecosystem: Environmental > Aquatic > Marine > Oceanic ... | reverse complement strand
AGTAGCGGTTACTCCATCTAATAGATTTAACTCTGCAGCCGTTGCGGTGATATCTAAACTAGTTAGACTTGATCCTGAGGCATTCTCCCAACTACCAACACCTCCACCATCAGAAGTCCATACCTGTCCATTTGTGCCATCAGAGCTGATAAAATAATTACCATATTCTACCTTACTAGCCGATAAGGTTCCATCGGAAAGGTCAGTTAAATCAGCATCTGCTCCTTGTTTTCCATTGATTTGAACCTGAATCGAGGAGGTCACTCCATCAACATAATTCAGCTCTGTTGCTGTTGCGGTTACTCCATCAATATAATCCGCTGTGTCCGCATACGTAGAACGATGTGATAAAGTACTGTAATCAGAGCTATCTGAAAAAAGTGAATGATTGGAATTGTGCGCAAATTGGACAGAATCCGTTGTGGGCATATTTATCACAAAATGTGCAGTATCTGCATGTTCCGCATGGTCCGATTGATGAGCAAACCCGGATGTATCTGCATACTCTGCATTTCCAGACTGATTTGCATATTGTGAAGAATCAGACATGGGTGCAGTCATCACAAAATGTGCCGTGTCTGCATGTTCCGCATGCTGCGTGTGGTGAGCAAAACCGGATGAATCAGCATGCATTGCGTTAAGAGATAAATGAGAAGTAAGAGAAAAAGGAACAGAAGTCAGAGATGTTACAGCAATTAACTCATTATTCAATGCTACAGTTAGAATAAGATCATCTCTAAATGGTAATGAAATAATAGGGTTTTCCGATCCTAATACTGTATTAATTAATCCATCAACAACATCTACTTGTTTCGATTCTTCCCAGAATACTTCTGCACCACCCTGTGCTGGTCTAGAGATCCGAAAAGAAAAATTATATATCCCATCCTCAAAAGAATTTCCAAGTGTATCAGATATCATTGCCTGAAAGGAAATTGTTTGCGGATAGGAAGGTGGAATAAAATTTCCGGGTGGCGGCTGAGCAATAGTTATTCCCGTTAATAATAATATTGTACATAGTATTCTCATTATATGCTCCTTTAATTACTTCAATAATGTAATTTTTTGTTTGGTATAATTTTCTGCGAATTGGATGGTCATTAAATAGACTCCACTAGATAACGCAGTTCCTTGATTATTTTTTCCAGACCATGTAAAACGATAATGTCCGGGAGTTTCAAATTGTTGTTTGTGGGTAAATACTTGTCGTCCCAATATATCAAAAATAGCAAATTGCATGAGTCCCGATTCCGGAATGGCAATATCAATATTGGTTACCGGATTAAAGGGATTGGGATAGGCTTTGGATATGGAATATTCCGTAGGTAACACTTCTTCATCCACATTCAAAAACATTTGAGCTATAGACCCCCAAAACCCTGCACTTAAAACCGTATTATTTGCTTCGGAGCGACCTATAATCGGTTGACCTACGGTCCCTTTTACTTGATCCGATTGAATGGCTCCAGAAGAAATGACAACTTGTTTTAATTGAGGGGATTGGGCGGATATAAAAGCAACTAATGATAAAATAATATACTTATTCATTTATATCTCCATTAAAAGAATTTGATTATCTAATAAATATGACAATAGAATATAGTAACCATATTTATAAATCTATTTAAGGATTAGATAAATACAAAACAACTTTGAAAGTTAATGTTTTTAATGAAAAAGAATATGATTTGTATCACAGAAAAAGACGTGAATAATTATAGCGTGGTAGTTCCCGCTTTTATTTTATACTAGCCTGCGCCACCGCCACCGCCACCGCCAGCTCCACCGCCGCCGCCGCCAGCTCCGCCATCTCCTGCAAATCCAGCGCTCATTGCTGCGCCTGTGTCAACCATACTTGAAATACTGGAAGAAAAGGTATCCATATTCATTGAACCATCACCTGAACCTCCAAACCAAATAAATGTATCTTCACCTTTAGGTTCATAATTTTTTAAGATTTTCTTTAAACCGTTCACGGCATCAATGACAATAGAATATTGCAGTAAATCATTCATATCTAAATGATGATTATCGGGGATTTTTTTTCTCTTGATGAATGAATGCATTGTTTTCCAACTTTTCTGATATCCTTTTGCTTCTATTGATAATCGTGACATAGCAAAAGCACCAACGATTCCCATGCCTAGAAGGATACATATTGCTATAAACGAAACGGGTCCATTAAACATGTACACTTCTAATCCAATCATAAGTAAATGTCCAAATAAAAATATAAATGAACCAAACAGTGGAGGAGAATCCTTCCAATGATTCTTTTTTATATTTCTTTTTATTTCTTTTTTCCACGAGCTCATAAAGGTGCTATCGTATGACAGGGATGTAAACAATTTATCCAGTGTATTTTCTCCCTTGTTTAAACAACTATTCACTTGCTCTAAAAGAATTTTATCCCAATGATCTAAATTGGATTGTGGAGAACTGTCTCCTTTACTGATTTGTATATTTTTCTTTTTCTTCGTTCGAAAAAAAGATTTCTTTGTTGTTTCTATTTCCTTTACTGTAATGCATCCTTTTTGCCCAAGCCTCATCAATGTTGCAAGTATTGCATGACCTGTAACTTCTTGCCCTGAATAAAGATATGACACCAATGCAGGGTGGTGTTCTGTAGGCCATTGAATATGATCTGGATCTATATTCTCCATTTCAATTTTATGTGCTCTTCCATGTTTAAGATATCGAGCGATTAACCAAAATATTGAAAAGATAATTACTGCAATAGAAACAATGTTTGATAAGGAACTTTTCTTTTCTTTTTGTTCCAAATCATTAAAATGCGAACTCCTGGAAAAATTCTTATCATTTACATTCAATACTGTAAAATAACTGCTGGGAAATATTGTGTTTATTCGAACTTTTCTTTCATGAGAGACTCGACCCGTTGCTAGAGATAATTTATTACCACTATAACTTAAATTTCTATTTTCCTGTTTAATCCCTGTTGCTTCAAACCATAATTCTTTCTTAGGAATTACTTCTTCAAACCTCTGTTCAATACGGAGCTGATTGGCGCTTTTGTCCCAATCAGACCCTAAATATGTCCAGTGGAATTGTGCATCTTCTGGACCAATCCGTATTGCATCTCTTAGCTTGTAGGAAACAACAAATTCTTTTGTTTCATCCTTTGAATGGTGATACCAGCGAATCTTGATTGATTTTTTTGAAGGAATTATCTTAAATGTATATGGATCAGAAGACTTATCATTTATATAGTCACGTCCATTTTCTGAAACCTGAATATCAAATATTTCTTTAAAATATTTTTTATCAATAATTTGATATGCATACGTAAAGTTACCTTTAAAGGTAAATACTCTCTTTTCCGTAATACGCACAATACCATCTTTTCCTATGGTTGACTGAATTTCAACATTATCAATGGTATATGACTTACCGAAAACAATGGTGCTTATTAAAGCTACATATATAGTTAGACGATACATCATAGTTTAAACTGTTATATTTATTTTCATTGAACTATATGGATAATTAGATCCATTGTCGAATAAATTATATCTCTATAAGCTACAAACAATTTTCTTACCATGATACTCATTCGCATCTATTAAATCATGTACTTGAACTAGATTTTCATTCGTAATGGAACCTGCAGCAATAATTGTAAACCGTTTTCCGAATTTATTAATCATTTTAGTTATCATGCTGGCACCTTGTAGCGCGGTATTCTCTCCACCTGAAGTTAAAATACTTGATATATGATCGATTTTGGATAAACGATTTAATTCAAATAAAATATCTTCCGTATAATCAATTGCTTTATGAAATGTAACTTCCATTGGGTGGGCTCTTGTAGCAAGTTTGTCTGTTAATTTGATATCAATATTTGCACTATTCGTTAATGCACCAATAACAACCTCGGGTATATTCAAATCTTTACAAAGATCAATATCTCGTTCCATTTTTTTTACATCATCATAATGATAAATGAAATTCCCAGCTCGTGGGCGAATCATTACTTTTATAGGTATATTTACAGAAATTAATGTATTCTTAATAACATTTTCATCTGGGGTAAGACCATCAAGCTCAAGGTCTTTGCACAATTCAATTCTATCAGCGCCATCTTGCTCAGCTTGAATAGCCTGTATTGTTGAATCAACGCAGGCTTCCTTGATTATTTTATTTAAGTTACTCGTGCTGATATAGGCTATAAAGTTTCAACAATCACTTTATTGAGTCGTTCAGTAAATTCCGCAGGATTATCAAGCTTTACACCTTCCTGAATTAGCGCTTGTTCATATAATAGAAAGGCAATATCGTTAAATGACTTTTGTTTTATTTTATCCTTTAATTTTTTGATAATCTTATGATTAGGATTTACTTCCAATATTGGCTTCACATCAGGTAATTCTGCTTGCCCCATGGACCGCATCATCTCCTGCATTTGAGCTGTTGGATCATTTTCATCTACCACAACACAAGAAGGAGAATCACTCAAACGACTGGATACTTTTACATCCTTTACTCTGTCCCCTAAGATCTTTTTTATTTTCTTCAGTACTGGCTTTAGAGCTTCTTCTTTGTTTTTATCTTTATCTTCAGAAAAATCATCTGCAGCCCCACTACGATTCACGGATTTAAGTTCTTTCTCATCGTATTTTGGAACAGATGAAATGACTATTTCATCTATTTCATCATCCAATATGAGAACTTCTATGCCCTTTTTTTCATACATTTCTAAAAGAGGTGAATTACGTAAAGAAATCTGATTTTGTCCCGTAATGTAATAAATGGATTTTTGATCATCTTTCATCCTATCAACGTATTCTTTTAGGGATACAAGGCCATCCTCCTTTGTTGATTCATATCGCAACAAATCAGTTAACGCATCTTTATGTTCAAAATCTTGATATACACCTTCTTTAATCAGTCTACCGTATTGTTCATAAAACTCCGCAAATTTTTCTTTATTCTTTGCAACGGTTTGCAATTTATCCAGCACTTTTTTTACTGAATTCGATCGAATATTTGCCATCACTCGATTCTGTTGAAGGATTTCGCGGCTCACATTCAATGGTAAGTCAGAAGAGTCAATTATCCCTTTTACGAAGCGCATCCATGGTGGGAGAAGTTCTTTATCATCATCGGTAATAAACACACGGTTTACGTATAACTTTACGCCGGATTGATAATCTGCTCGATAAATATCAGGCGAAGCTTTTGAAGGAATAAAAAACAAGATAGTATACTCTAAACTTCCTTCCGCACGATAATGGATCCATTCAAAGGGATCATCCATAGTATTGGATAATGATTTATAAAATTCTTTGTATTCCTTCTTTTTCACCTCTTTTGGTGAACGAGTCCAAAATGCCTTTGCATTATTTACTTGATCTGTCTTGGATGTTCTGCTTTTTTCTTTTCCTTCATCATCATATTCAATGTCAGGATAGGTTAGAAATATTGGGAAATCAATATGATCCGAATATTTTTTTACAAGATTTTCAATCTGCCATCGGTTCGCAAATTCTTTGCCTTCATCATTCAAATACAGTGTAATAACCGTACCATTATCTTTTTTAACATCTTTTACAATTTCAAAACCTGATTTTCCATCACTAGACCATTTCCAGGCCTCTTTATTACCTGCTTTTCGGCTCACTACATCCACATGATCTGCAACCATAAAACTTGAATAAAAACCAACTCCAAATTGACCAATTAATTGAGCATCTTTTTGTGCATCCCCAGACATTTTACTTAAAAAGTTTTTTGTTCCTGATCGTGCAATGGTACCTAGATTATTTTCTAATTCTTTCTTACTCATCCCAATGCCCGTATCAGTAATTGTTAATGTAGGATTATCTCCATCTACAAATTCCATTGATACTTTTGGATCAAAATTCAATGATTTAAAATCATCATTTGTTAAAGTTAAATAACGAAGTTTATCCAACGCATCAGATGCATTTGATATTAATTCACGAAGGAATATTTCCTTATGAGAATACAAGGAATGTATGATAAGATTAAGTAGCTGACTAACTTCAGTCTGAAACGAATGTTGTGACACAGATTGCTCCTTTAGATTTTATTAAAATTGATATTTATCAAATTCACTATAATTTATAAAACAAAAATTAAAAATATGTTATCAATAAAATCCATATTGATTTTATCATTTAATTATGTTTTTCTTTTCTTTTCATAGATAATCGTTTATTCTGATCCAATTCCATTTTTCTTAGTCGGATATTTATTGGTGTTACTTCTACCAATTCATCTTCCGCAATAAATTCAATGTATTGGTCCAATGATAAATTTCTTGGTGGGCGGAGTGTTACTGTATTATCTGATCCTGAGGCACGCATATTCGTCAGTTTTTTTTCTTTGGTAATATTAACATTTAAATCTCCTTCTCTATTACGCTCTCCAATAACCATTCCATCATATACATCTGTTCCAACATCTAAAAATAATTCTCCACGGTCTACCATTCCCACACATGCATATGTTGTTACTTTTCCATTACGATCTGAAACAATTGCACCAGAATTTCTTTGAGGAATAGGGCCAAACCAAGGTGCATACCCATCAAATAATTTGTTCATTATACCTGCGCCCTTTGTATCTGTCATAAATTGCGATCTAAATCCGATAAGCCCTCTAGATGGTATTGAAAACTCAATATTTACACGACCCGTACCATGATTTTGAAGATTAGTCATTTTTCCTTTTCTTGTAGAAAGTTTTTCAGTCAATATACCAACATTATCTTCCGGTACATCCAAAAATACTTTTTCCATTGGTTCAAGAATTTTATCGCCTTCTTTTTTAGTAATTACTTGGGGCTTTGAAACCATAAACTCAAACCCTTCTCTTCTCATGGTTTCAATTAAAATAGCCATTTGCAGCTCTCCTCTACCGCGCACCTCGTATACATCGGTTCTACTTGTAGGAATGACTTGAATTGCAACATTACTTAACGTTTCCTTATTCAACCTTTCCGATATGTGTCTTGTAGTTAAAAATTTCCCATCCTGTCCTGAGAAAGGACTATCATTAACATAAAATAGCATTGATACGGTTGGCTCATCTACCTTAATTCGAGGTAACGGTTCTGGGTTTTCATTATCGGATATCGTATCACCAATGGAAATACCTTCTATACCAGCAAAAGCAATTATATCTCCTGCTTCCACTTCATCAACCTGCATCTTATTTAATCCTTGAAATGTATAAAGTGCAGAGAACTTTTGATTTGGTTTATTATCATCAACAGTACATAGTGAATACAACTTATTCATTGACAATGAACCATTATTTAATCTGCCAACAGCTATCTGTCCTACATAAGAATCATAATCTAGGCTTGTAATTAAAAATTGCGGTGTATCATTATCGGATACTTTCGGTCCTTCAATATTATCAATAATAGATTCAAATAATGGGGTAAGATCAGTTGATTTATCTTCAAGATTATTATGAGATATCCCCTGTTTAGCATTTGAATAAATAATTGGAAATTCTATTTGCTTATCGGAAGCATCAAGATCAATAAATAAATCATAGACTTCATCAACCACTTCACTGATTCTTGCATCCGACCTATCAATCTTATTGATGACTAAAATAATTGGTAATTCTTTTTCAAGGGCTTTTTTTAATACAAAGCGCGTCTGCGGCAAGGGGCCCTCACTTGCATCAACAAGAAGTAAAGCACCATCCACTAAATTTAAACTTCTTTCTACTTCTCCTCCAAAATCAGCATGTCCTGGTGTATCAAGAATATTAATCTTTATTTCATTATAAAATACTGCTGTATTTTTTGCAGTAATGGTAATTCCACGTTCTTTTTCAAGATCCATTGAATCCATGATCCTATCTGCTACATCTTGATGTGCTTTGAACGTACCACTCTGTTTTAACATCCCATTTACAAGAGTTGTTTTCCCATGATCAACATGAGCAATTATGGCGATATTTCTATAGTTATCTTTTCTCATAATCAATTAAGAGGATAATTAAAATAATCATCCTAAAGGAATGAAAAAAAACCCCTACAAGAAATATTCTAGGAGGGGCTTTTTAAAGTAGCGGGGGCAGGATTTGAACCTGCGACCTCCGGGTTATGAGCCCGACGAGCTACCAGACTGCTCTACCCCGCGATCGTTAATTTTTAATAAAAAAGCGCCGGCAAAGTTAGAACACAAATTGCTTATGGTCAATGGTGAGTTTAAATTAAAAAATTAAACGGAACTCTGTAGAGAAGCGAACTCCCTTAGCGCTATTGAGGAAACCTCCATTTTCTCCAACACCTACGTTGCATTGAAAGCCACCTAGGTTAAGGGAAAATCCACCACCCCAAGTAAATCCATACATTCCACCCGTACTCATACCAAGATATATTGGAAATTTTGGAAGAGATGCGATCTCTAATCCCATTGAAATTTTTGGGTCCGTTTGTGAAAAGTAATCATTTTTCAAATATTGAGTTAAAGCAATATCTAAAACAAATATATTAGATATTTTATACGATCCACCTAACACTATTTTCCCTGGGTATTTCGTATTTCTAGATCCCAAATTATATGTTGTATCATTAATCGTAAAACTTTCTGTTAATGAATCCATTTCAGTGCTATTATAATCACTAATATCTTCTAATTCATCCGAGGAAACACTTATGGAGAATTCATGGAAATTATTATATGTCTTAGGCCAAGTAATTGAACCAAGCAAATTTTGCATTGCGAGACTAACATTTATTTTAGGATTAATATTAGCAGCAACACCTAAATCTATACTAAAACCATTTCCAAGAGATATATTGTTATCATGATCAATATTTGTGATCAAACTATTTCTACCTTTTATAAAAACACTATCTGATGTTGTAACAATTTGCATATTATCTGACTCTACATGAACATCGGTAAGGCCCAGTAATATATTAATTCCTGCACCAGCGTAAAATTTATCTACTTTACCTTGTAAAGCAGGAATCTGTAATTGTCGCCCGTACGAAAGTGACAATGGTGCTGCAAATAATAAATCTAACGATAGATTTGAGAAATCTTGAGGTTGATCAAATTGTAAACCATTAAATAATACATCCATAATTTCTTTGGGTAATGTTAAAGAACTATATATTTTCGGTTGGAACATTGATATGGCTAAGTTCCCCATACCAAAATTGAGCCAGTTTAGTCCTCCTTGAAAATTTATATCAATCCCATTTGAATTAAATATGGAAAGAAAACTTTCCTTTTCTGAATTACCACGTAAATCCAATCCACCAAATAATTGATTGTTTATCCACTCAGGATATAAAGTATTGTTTCCTAAATCCCCTTCAAAACTCACAATCGTCATTGTGAAATACGGAGTCATCTGATCTTTTAATGGCAAGGGCTGATTAGAGGTAACTACCCAAGCATCATCATAACCTGATGCGATAAGTGAATCTCTAAATATATTTACAGAGTCTCTCGAAAAAAAATCACCAACACGAAATTTGTACATGGATTCTTCAGCAATTATTACAGCATGAATCTCTCTACCATACTTTGAAAGATATTCTTTCTTTACTTTTTTTACCATTTTACGATCAGGGTTAGCAATTAATTGCACCGAGAAATAGTTGATCAATGAATCGATGACAACAATATTGCTATCATTTTCTTGAGTATTTAATGAGTCAGGAACTTCAATGATCAAACTGTCTATTTCAACAGATCCGAGTACAATTTTTTCCCCAAATTTCCCTAGTAATGCAGGATTATTTTGAATAGCCTGATTTCCAAATAAGCGCGCATGGTACGCGCCCGCAGTAGCAGTTTGTATAGGATTATGTTGTGCAAACATAATTGAAAAAAGAAATAGAGATGGGTATATATATTTCATCATTCGGAATCCAATATATCAGGTCCATCAATAAGATACTGCACTCGTCCATAAATGTTTAAATGCATCTCATCCGTACTTAAAAACTTTGATGAAACAGGATTTCCATTATCATCTTCTTGACCAATGACTTTTATTTCTACCCTTAGATATATGCTATCCTGGTTAAATAAACCCAATCGATTATCATTTAATTCAATTGAATCGAGACCAGTGGAAGTCGACCCTATCTGTAACTCATCTATCAAGAGATCCGCAGTGCCGGATTCAAAATCTAAAGTATCCTGACTCATTGATACAGTAATCATGCTTCCAAATTCAAAATCATTATCATATTCAACAAATAGTACAATGTTCTCAATCTCTTCAGGAACGATATCAGAATCATTTTCATTTAACAATGTAGGGTCTGTAGTGATTAATGCATTTTGACCTATCTCAAATTCAAGTGGAGCTCTAACAGAAAGCTCACCCAAGATAATTTCATCTGATGTCACTGAGCCTATAGTTCCGTCTCCACCCACTCTTGCAGATCCATATGCCAATATTTGATCTGGCTGTACATTAATTAACGTACTTGCATTTGGAACAATTACAGTTGAACTATCAGAAATATTCCAGTTGGAAATAGAAACAGTTTCAGAAGCACCATTAGAATTACTTGATTCTAAGGTTAAGTCTAAAAATACAGGGATAGTTATCCCTGATTCAAAATCTATTGAAATTTCTACATTTGCAAAATCAAATCCATCCATATCTTCAGGAAGGGCGGAAATTTCTTTTTTAACTGTATCAATTGAAACATCCACAGTATCAACAATTCCAGTTATGGAACCAAACCATAAGGTGTCAATTAATACATCTATTGCAATAGAATCATTAAGAGTTAATGATAATAATTGATCATTTGGAATTGACAAAGTTGATGTATAATTCACACTTTGTGAATCTAACGGTAGACTTAAGGTGTAACCTGATAGATCGATTTCACGTTGAAACGGATCGGTAGATGAACTTATTTGAAATGAAGTTTCAAGAGGATCGCTTCCTTGCTTTAATTCCTCTATTGAAAATATAACATCTGCTTCTAATCCAATAAAATTTTGAACAGTAAATAATATTTTCCCTGAATCAATCTCTGCACTTTGAATCTTTGTATCATTATCTAAATTAATCCTATCCATTTGAATATTATCGTCTTGATTCAAATAACCTGAAACAGCATTAAATGTTAAATCAGAAAGATTCAAAGTAATACTAATAGAATCATGTAAGAAATAGGTGCTTGTTTCAACTAAAGTAGTTGTACTTGTATTATACGTTAATCGTTGATCATCAACGCTTACGGGAAGCAATTCATAATCAGAAAGAGGAATTACAAATTCATTCTCTCCAGAATCAATAAACAATACTGTATCCAGCATACTATTTCCTGTAATTAGTTCTGGTACAGTTAAATGAACATTTGATGATCCACCAATACTGTTATCCACAATTAAATTCATTTGTCCATTTGAGATACTGGCGCTTTGAATTCTAGATTCAGATTCAATGTTAATATCCCCAGATTTCTCTACAATTTGGGATTCAATTTGTCCCGTTACAGAGCTAAAAAATATATCAGAAATATTTAAATCAAGTTCCACATTATCTGTTTGTGATATTGAAATATTATCTGGATCTGTATCATTGGTTATGATGATATAGTTATAGTCTAACGACTGATTATCAAAGTTCATTAGTAAAGACCATCCATCTAAATCTACTGTAGGCATAGAAGATGAGCCTGATTCTAATGAGAAGTTTAATTTTAATGTTGAATCTATTGACTCATAATATAAACTTGGTATATTGAGAAGTATATTCCCTGTTAAAAGCAGATTATTTGTTACAGCGATATCCAACTCTCCATGTGACATAACCGCTTGTTCTACAATTGTTTCTGATGGATTTAATGTAATGACACTTGTGTCATTAATTGTCTGTGATGGCACTACAGCTGTTGCCTCTGATACGCTAAAATCTCGTGCAGAAACGTTAATGGTGAATGTTGAACTTAGATCTGCAGTTGTAATAGCAACTTCTTCGCCCTGTGACCCATTTGATGTGCCTGAAACCTCTACCAACATATCACCTGGCAACGTCATTCCACTTACATTATGAGAAATAGTTGAAGAATCACCTGTAGCAATTTCTGAATTCCAAACCAATTGGAATAACTCAGTACCAATACTATTCTTAATATCAACATATATTGGTGCCCCAAGAGGAATAAACAAATTATTATATATTTTCACATCGATAAAGCCCGAATCGATTGTTGCAGAAGTAAATGAGTCAAAACTAATTGTTTTTTGCTGTGGAACAAGTGCAACCGTATCAACTATGACTTCAGCACTACCTCCAGCGGCAGTTATAGCTGCTTCAATTATATCAACCAAAGATGATGGCATTGCATCAGAAAATGATATTGGGTCCGTATTTTGACTCCCAATATTATTTAAATCAATTAATCCTATTTCTGCATCAATAAACTCAGATATATCATCTATTCCTACAGAATCATACCCTATGGAAAATGTTGTTTGTGAACTATCAATATCTATGGCGCTTGCATATTGAACAATGTCCTTCTCAATTGGATCAATTTTTAGTTTATCTCCAACTGTAACCGTATCCAACTGAATCGTTTTATTAAAAACAAATATCGAATCGCCTCCTTCTCCTAATGGATAAGTAGCAATTAAAGAATCTTCAAGGAATTCATTTAAATCTATGGTCGTATGGATAATGGGCAATTCCAAAGTTGTGGACCAAATTGGAAGGCTATTTTTATCAGGATTGTCTAAAGCACATCCAAAAAATAAAAACACAAATATAATATACAGCTTGCTATTCATCTGAAAAAAACATGTAAAATTTAGAGGCAAAGGTAATAAAATAATTATATTAAAGAAAAATATTATGGATAAATCTGATTTAGATTTCCAAGAAAAACAGTAAAAGGATCATTAAAAAATTCAATAAAATTTGTAGCACTTGCATGACCTGGGTAGGGTGCAAAGTGATGCTCAGTATTGTGGTTCCTCCAAACTAGAGCCCATACTGTCTTGCGAGAAAATTCATTGTATTTTATAGCCTCAAGCAGATAATCAGTCCACCAATTTGCAATAGGAACATTTTCAATTCCAACTTCTGTTAATGCAACAACTTTTCCACGTTCATATGCAAGCTCATTAACAATACTTAACGCTTCTCCAAGATTTGTTATAGCTGCTAAATTCCATAAACTATACGAGTCCATGCCAAATATATCAACCCATTCATCCCCAGGATATCTAGATAAATACTCATCAGCACTAGAAATATCTTGAGGAGAAATTGCATATAAAATATGGTGTAGATTAGATTCATCTCGTAAATATTCTACAGTCATACGCCATAACGCATTATACTCATCGATAGAACAACTATTTGCGCCCCACCATGCCCAAGTATGATTATGTTCATGGTAAGGACGTAAGATTACAGGAATATAAGTACCATCATTTGTTTTAATTTTATCCAAGAATTCAGCAATATACTGAAGAATAATTCTGTATTTCAGATTGCCAGATTCTCCAGGTAGAATTTTTGAAACAGCCTCTGAATTATCCCAGGCATTCTGATTAGAGATAGGATTGTCTAAATGCATACTAATGGTAATGATCCCTCCCATTTGATGAATTGATCTCATCCAATTAATCATATTATCAAAATTGACTCCATCAAGATTATTTTCTCTTGTAATATCTCCTAGATCCCATCCAAACACTGCAGGGTAATCACCACAAACATCTTTTACATCTGATCGCCTATCTTCTGCCCACCATCCTATTCCATAGGCTAAATCATCCTGATGACCAAACATTGTACCGTTTCCTGAAAAATCTCGAAGAAATTCATATAATGCAACTGTCTGCTCAGTAGCATTATGATCTACCAAAAAATCATTTGTTACGGGGTAAAATATTTCTTGTGTTTCTTGTTCCTCTTTTTCTACACTACATGAAAATAAAATAATCAAAATCATTAAACGATTATTCAAACTAAGATACTTGCTCATTTTATCTATTAATAAATAAAGTACAACTGATGGCTAGATGGTCAGAATATCCCCCCAAAAGACGATTCCCTGCCCAAAATCGAAAAGGGTAATGTGCATATTTCCCTTCTTGCTGTCGATATTTTGGAAAATCAAGTATTTCAATAGATCCAGGAATTATATTAAATGGGCCAGAATTAATCAACCCTGAACTAATTATGATTTGATCAATTAGATTATCTTTACCACGATATACATATGTTCCAACTTTTTCTCTTCCAACCAATGGGTCCATTAAATTAACAAAAGGCTTGCTGTTTCTATTGCCATTATTCATATCTATAAGTGCAATAATATTTGAATCTGTAGGTTCTTCATTAAAGTCTCCTATTAAAACTATATTTGCATCTGGATCAGGCTCCAAAATATCTAAAAGTACATTCTCAAGCAAATTAGATGTTGACGCTCGCTTTGGTATAGCCTTTTCTCTTCCTCCATAATTTGATGGCCAATGATTTACAAAAATATGCAATAACTGATCATGAAATAATCCTTTCACATGAATAATATCTCTTGTTGGAAGATTTCCTGGCAATAGATTTTCGACAGGTTTTGATTCTAACAGCTTAAATACTTTTGCATCGTATAATAATGCACAATCAATCCCTCGGTTATCCGGGGAATCATAGTGAACAATAGAATAATCTCGATTTGTATAAGATCGATTTAACTCCTCTAACACAAATCTATTTTCAACTTCACAAATACCCAATATATCTGCATCTAAATCTTGAAGAACTTCTCCGCAATTTTTGAGCTTCAAATCATATATTTCAGTAGTAACATTCTTTCTTCCCCCTATAGAGAACTCATCATCGTTCTTTTCTGGGTCATTATCTAAATCAAACAGGTTTTCTGCATTCCAAAATGATACTTTTAATTCTTTTTTACTCTGCGCATTTAAAAAAGGATTAGAGACAAAAATTAATAGGATTATTTGAAATAAAAAGACAACCATAACATAATATTTTGGGAACTTTTTCATATTTAAATCATTTATTTAAGTAAGGGAGCGGGATTATTACCCAAAGTTCACCCTCCACTTGCCTCCTTGGTTTGGCTACCACCCGCTCCCAAACCCTTTTAACAAATGTTCCTTTTTTACATATTAATTGCATTATTTATGATTTTCTAAATGCTAATTTGATGGGAACTCCACGAAAATCAAACGTTTCTCTTAATTGATTTTCTATATAACGACGATAATGCACTGGAACTAATTTGGGATAATTTGTATGAAGAATTATCATTGGAGGAGAAGTCCTTACTTGATTAATAAATTTTATTCGTATCATTCTACCTTTGATAGCTGGAATAGACATCTTCTTTACTGCATCATCAAGAAAATTGTTTAATAATTTTGTACTAATTTTTTTCATTCTTGTATGATATACCTCATCAGCTATTTTTAAAATATTTGATACACGCCTTCTTGTAAGTGCAGAAATAAATAATATTGGATAATGATCCAGAGCCTTGAATTGTCGTTGAATTTCTTTCTTCATTTCAGACATCGTATTTGTATCTGCCTCAATAAGATCCCATTTATTTACCAACAGAACTAACCCTTTCCCTTTTTTAATCACTAAATCAACAATTGCTTTATCTTGCTTACTAAATCCCTTCTCTGCATCAATTAATACTAAAGAAACATCTGCATGTTCAATTGCGCTATGTGTTCTAAGATTGCTATAAAACTCAATATTATCGCTTACTTTAGCCTTTTTACGTAGTCCAGCAGTATCAACCAAGGTAACTGTCTTTCCATACCATTTAAAGGCTGTATCGATTGAATCTCGCGTAGTGCCTGCTATTGGCGTTACAATTGTCTGATTTTTTTGAAGCAATGCATTCGTAAGGGAAGATTTTCCAACATTAGGCATGCCGACAATAGCTAACCGCATATATGCATCGTCGCTTTCTTTATCAGAGATATGTCCTAATGATGATGAAATTTTTTCTAACATATCTCCTGTTAGTCTTCCTGTTAATGCAGATAATGCCATAACAGGTTCTAAGGCTAATTCATGAAACCGAAACTGTTGAATATCTGAATCCATAGAATCGCATTTATTTACAGCTAATAAATGAGGTTTACCTGATTTACGTACTAAATTCGCCAAATCCTTATCACTTGAAGTAGGGTCTTCTCTCCCATCAACAAGAAATAAAATAAAATCTGCTTCTTGAATCGCTATCTCTGATTGTTCACGTACAGCCGCATTAAAGACATCAACATCATCAGGGATATATCCACCTGTATCAATAATATCATACAAACGATTTTCCCATTCAAGCGTCCCTCTGATCCGGTCTCTTGTTATACCTTCTTTGGCATCGACAATCGCTTTCCGTTTTTCTACCAAACGATTAAATAAAGTTGATTTACCTACATTAGGACGACCAATAATTGCTATTGAAGGTCTACTCATAAACTATAATGCCGAAAAGAAAGCAGCTGGTGAATCATCAACAACTTTAACCGGTATATTTAAAGAATTGGATATCTTTTCCAAATTCATATCATCTAATGTTACCGTATTATCTTCATTTAAAATGCGGTTAGATAATAATACTAAATCGCCTAATTCTTCTCCCTGCAATTGGGATATAATATCATGGCCAGTTAAAAGCCCACTTACCGTTACATCATCTTCACCAAAAAATGTATTTACTATGGATTTTAGTTGAATATCTAAATTTGAAAAAGATTCAAAAAGAGGTAAAAAATTTTCTTGAAAATAGTTTGCAACTAGAGTTCCAGTGCAAATTGTAACTTTTTTTGATATACCCTTAAATGAATCGTAATTATTAATCTCTTTATTCCAATTATCCATAAAATGGGCTACCTGACCAACTCCATTTTCAATTAAATCATGTCCAGCATAGTAATCTAAATCTGGTACTTCATTGCCTACCTTCAAAAACCATTCATCGCTAAGAAAAACAAAATTACTCCCATTCTTTTGACGATATTTTTTTGATAGTTTCTGACCTATTGGAATAAATTTTTTAGCATATTCCTTTGTTACTTGAGGAAGATTGGGTAATCCTTCTCTATGTTTTGTAAGACCTACTGGCACGATAGACATAGATAATGCATATGGATAAAAGGAATAAATATCTTCAATTGTCTTTTCTAAAAACTTTCCATCATTCCATCCTGGGCAAAGAACAACTTGCGCATGTAATTCGATACCATTCTCCGTTAGGTATTCAAATTTTTTCATTAAAAAATCATCCTTACCATATAAAAACATTTCTAGTCTTTTGTCTGGGTCTGTCACATGAACAGATACATACAAAGGAGATAATTGCTGTTCAACTACTCGTTTCAATTGTTTCCATCCCATATTAGTCATTGTAATAAAATGTCCATAAAGAAATGACATACGGAAATCTCCATCACGAAAATAGAGACCTTCTCTCATCCCAGGAGGGTTTTGATCAGCAAAACAAAACACACAATCGTTAGCACATGCACGAATATTAAAATCATCAAATCCTATTCCCAGGTTATCATCAATATCCTTTTCTATTTCGTATTCGATAAGCTCTTCACCTTGTTTAACCTTAATGACAATATTCTCATCTGCTACCTTGAATCGATAATCAATAACATCTTTAACTCTGGATCCATCAATTGAATACAATTGATCGCCTTTTTTCAGACCAATAGATTCGGCAATACTATCTCTCTCTATATGATTAATTTTCATAAGTAAAAACTACGTTATTGAATCGATGCTATACCTTTGATTTTTTTGAAATTTACAAACGATACAAACGGCGAATATTATCATCATATAATAAAAGCCCGCTTGCCACTGTCCATAAAGAAAGGATTGAAAAAAATATAACCACCATAAAATAATTGCCATTTGGATCAATTATATAACTTATATAATGCACACCAGCTCTTATCCAAACAATGATTCCAAAAAATGTTGTCCATTGAACAAAAAGTAATACTGGCCTTCTCATAACTAAAAGCAGCATTGGGACAACTAAACTTCCTATCATTAATAATTTATTTCCATTCATATAATTCTGAGCGGAAATTAAAATCCAGGAAATAACAAGAGGTATAAATCTATAAATAACCATACTTACTTTGAAGAGCGGGCGATGAGAATCGAACTCACGTCACGAGCTTGGGAAGCTCGGGTAATAGCCATTATACGACGCCCGCAAAAATCTTTCTTTATCGACGATAAACTACTAATTAACATGCATAAATCCAAAGTTTGAATATAGTTCTGTGTGCCCTTGGTTGTGTGCCCTTGGCAGATTATTGAAGGTGATGTTGCTTATTTCAATAATACCATCTTCCGCACCTTGGAATAGCCAATAGCTTGAAGATGATAAAAGTACATACCTGCACTCACTGATTGTCCTAAGTCATTCATTCCATTCCATCTGATTGATTTATAACCAGCAGATTGGTTTGTATTGACTAATGTTTTTACAAGTCTACCTTGAATATCATACACTAATAATAATACTTCGGAATCAATCGGAATATCATATTGAATCGTAGTCACCGGATTAAATGGATTGGGAAATGCCGGAAATAATTTATAATTAACTGGAATTGCGCTTTGATCATTAGTGTTATACAACCCTTGCACTTCATTAAAAACAGTTCCAAACGTACCCTCTAAATCCCAGGATATACCAGGAACCCAGTGATCACCGCCATATTCGTATGCCCCTATGTCTGGTGCAGAACCAATATAATCTCCTGTAACATCTTCAATTACTATACCAGAATCAATTAATGCAGATCCTTGAATTGGTCTAAAATCAAAATTTTCAGGATCAACAAGCATATCTTTTATATCATTATTTGTTTCATAACCATTCCAGTTATGATCATAAGTACCTGGTACTGGATAATCCTCATAATTTCCTGACCTATGACCAGCAATTTTATTCGCTGCGTTATTTCTAGTTTCTGTACCATCATTCCCTCCTTGATCAATCATAACTATAATATCATTCTTGTCTCCATTATCAAATGCAGTATTATTATATAACATATGTTCATATCCTTTGATCATTATTCCACCCTGCACATTCCAAATAACATTGTGATGCATTAAACCGTTATTCCCAGCTCCATTCCCATCAAAACGTGAACCATATTTTATCGTATCATGTAACCAATTATAACGAATCTCTACATTTGGTTGCTGTCCGACCATACATTGAATAAGAGATCCATCACTTTGCATATATCCACTATCATATATATTATTTAATTCAATTAATGCCTCATTACCTGGGTTTAATGTTGCTGACGCACCCATTTTATGCATCGTATTCCTTCGAAAGATATTTGCAGAACCACCCATCTGAATTGTCGTCATTAATCCATTCAAATCTGTTGCGGTATAATCAATATGATAGAAATAACAATCTTCTATAGTATTATTATTTGAATAGATTTCAAGAGCAGATCCATCCGTATATCGAAAGGCACATTTGTAAACAATACAATTACTACTGCCAGTAATTAATGACATATCTGGTTGTATATCAATTATCCCTAACATCCTCTTATAACAACTTGGATACCAAAAATTACATCCTTCAATACGAGTATATTCTCCATTAGTAATTTTAAATGTAGTTCCAAAAAATTCAAGGTTTTGTATTCCTATATAATCCGAATTAGAGATATCAAAAGCATATGACTGAACTTTGCCTCTAATTTGAAGATTATTGGGATTAGAATTACCTGGTGGCCAAAAATATAAATCATTGGTTAGGGTATCTAAAAACCACTCCCCCTCTACATCCAGAAAATCAAGCTTTCCTTCTAAAAAATAATCATGATGCTTTGTTTTCCAATCAGGAACAGGATCATACGTAAATGTATTTCCGGAATGACTAAGAATACGACGTGTCCAGGTCTTAAATGAACCAACATTCAAAATTGCAATTGCTCCGGTAATATCTAATCCGCTTGCGGCTAAATCAACGGATCCATGAGGTTCATCAATAAATTCACCATTCGTATACGCATTCTCATCTTCATCAATGGTCCCATGACCCCAATGATTTTCTTTATCCCAAATAGATCCATCTTCAAAATTAGCATTGGGCCAGCGAGCCATAACCATCTCTTGTCGATTAGAGAATAACTGCCATACAGGAAAATCTAGTGTTGTTTTCCATATATTACCTGAATATACCTCCCAAGAAGATTCTAAAAGTACTGTACCGTCCAATAGGACTCGTTCATTTTCGTATGCAGAAAAGATCAATGGTGCGCTTTCTGATCCATCATTATTATTCATTGAAACGACTTCGTGATAATTTCCTTGTCTAATATAGCAAATATCACCTGCGCTCATTACATCTGCAGCTTTTTGAATTGTTAAAAAAGGGTTATCTACTGTTCCAGCGTTATTATCATTACCATTATTTGAAACATAATAATCAGTTGCAGAAATTGATGATATAAAGATAATCAACAAATAGAGATAGAGTTTTTGCATAATTTTATTAGTACGAAAATATAATTATTTCGCTGTACCCATAGTTATTTTTAAAATAATTTTACTAAACCAATTAAATGGCAATATCGATCGTAATCCAACTCTGATTTTTGCTTGAGCACCAGCCAGATACCGTAATTTATTTTTTTTCCTTTTAATTATTTTTTCAATAATAATTGCAATATCTTCTGGGTCTCCTACTCCTCTACGTTTATCTAATATTTTAGAATGTAAATCTTTCAATCTATTTGTGAATTCTACATAAGGGCTTTGTAGGTTTGATCCCGCTTTAGCTTCTTTGCTATTATCATCAATTGCCTTAGTAGAATATGTTCCTGGTTCAAGCAATACAACTTCAATTCCAAATGGATGAAGCTCAAAGTATAAACCCTCACTAAAGCCTTCAAGTGCAAATTTTGAAGACCCATATGCACCTAACCCTGGCAACGCAGATCGACCTTGAGCGCTTGATACATTTATTATTTTTGTTGAAAATATTTTCTCTGATTTCATTGCGGTCTTACGCATTAAAGGCAATGCAATTCTAGTTACTTTTTGTACACCAAAAAAATTTGTCTCAAATTGATCTCGTATTTCCTCTTCAGATAAGTCTTCGAAAAAACCACCAATTCCATAACCAGCATTATTTATCAAAATATCTAATTGCCCTTCATTATCAGCAATAGTATTGATCGTTTTCTGTATTGAAGTATCATCGCGAACATCAAGCTCAATCATATGACAATTTGTATCTCTTCGATCCAATTCTACTTTTAGATCATTATTTTTTGATATATCACGCATACTAGCATAAACAGTATACCCTAAAGATGACAGTCTTGCGGATGAGATCATTCCAAAACCGCTCGAGCATCCAGTTATTAAAACAATTTTTCTCATAAATCCATAATGAATAATTTTGTATCTAACACATCAGTCCATTGCATATTATCAATGTTAGGAATGCTAAAATTTTTGGTATAACCCCAATCA
>Ga0208411_1000886_pt1 | contig 21628 bp, 19 predicted proteins | sample ETN01SmetaG_4_FD_185793 | JGI IMG/M metagenome (GOLD analysis project Ga0208411, IMG submission 185793) | Marine microbial and viral communities from oxygen minimum zone, Eastern Pacific Ocean - ETNP2014F12-01SV261 (SPAdes) (version 2) | ecosystem: Environmental > Aquatic > Marine > Oceanic ... | reverse complement strand
TGGTAAGATAAAAGTAAGTATAGCTAATAAAATTTCTAAAGAAAACTCAGATGTTATTTATTTAGATTCGGCTAAACTAGATTTTCCTTTAAGGGTTAGAAATGTATTATCTGGAGATTATTTCTATCCTTTTGGTATGAATGGAAAGAAAAAAGTAAGTAAGTACTTAAAAGATAAAAAAATATCTGTTTTTGATAAAGATAAAGTACTAATACTGGAAACATCTAAAAATAAGATTGTATGGGTGGTTGGAATGAGATTAGATGATAGATTTTCTGTTACAGATAACACAAAAGAGATTACAAAAATTGAATTAATTAGGTAAGAATTAAAAAATATTTAAAAAATATTGGACCAGGGGCAGTTATTGCAGCTGCTTTTATTGGCCCAGGAACTGTAACCATGTGTACAATTGCTGGATCACAGTTCGGTTTTACGCTGCTCTGGGCTCTTTTATTATCAATTGTAATTACAATTTTTCTACAAACAATTGCGGTTAGGATTGGCATCATATCTCAGAGTTCTTTATCTGATACAATAGTTTCACAATTCAGAAGTAAAACAATTAGGACAGTATCTATTATTTTAATTCTATCAGCTATTCTAGTTGGAAATATAGCTTATGAAGCTGGGAATATTAGCGGTGGTGTACTTGGTTTAGAAGCAGTATTTGGAAATTTAAGCATTGCTGGAAGTTATAACGCCTACAGCTTAATAATTGGATTTATAGCATTCATTATTTTATTATTAGGAAATAACAGACTATTAGAGAAAATATTGATGGGATTGGTTCTTTTTATGAGTCTTGCTTTTTTATTTACAGCAATTAAAATAAAGCCAGACTTAAATTTATTTTTTAGTGGCCTCTTCATTCCAAGCTTTCCTGATGACAGCATTTTAATCATTATAGGCTTAATAGGCACTACTGTGGTCCCATATAATTTATTTCTTCATGTTTCTCTAGCTAAAGAAAAATGGACTTCACCAAAAGACTTAAAAGAAGCAAAGACTGATACCATAGTTGCAGTACTTGTCGGTGGATTAATATCTATATGTATAATAATTTCTGCTACATCCATAGGTTTAGATCAGCTTAATTCAGCAATTGATTTAGCTAAAGGATTAGAGCCTGTTTTCGGAAATTTTTCCAAACAACTTATTTCTTTTGGATTGTTTGCTGCTGGTTTAACTAGTGCAATTACTGCACCTCTAGCGGCAGCATATGTGACTTGTGGATGTTTAAAATGGAGCACAGAACTAAAATCTCTTAGATTTAGGATGGTTTGGTTTATAGTGCTTATTGTTGGAGTAGTATGTTCTTCATTAAATATTAGTTCAATAGAAATAATAAAATTTGCTCAAGTAGCAAATGGTATTCTATTACCTGCAATTACATTTTTTCTAATATTAATTGCCAATAATAATAATGTTTTGGGGAAATATGTTAATAATTGGAAGCATAACCTTGTTTGTTTTTTTATATTATTAATAACACTAATATTAGGTATTAAGAGTATAATTAAAGTGTTTGATATTATATGATAATAAATAGTAAGATTAGAATAAACTCAGATTTAGGTAAGGGGACAGGCGTGGAGAAAGACATAATGCCCTTCTTAAACTCATGTAGTATTGCATGCGGAGGTCATACAGGAGATAAATCAAGTATGACGGATACAATATTAATAGCTAAAAAATATGATGTTAATATTGGGGCGCACCCTTCTTATCCAGATAAAGAGAATTTTGGTAGAAAAAATATTTCTATTTCAAATGCAGATCTATCCAATTCATTGATGAGTCAAATTGATGATCTAGAAAGAATTGCTAGGAGTTTAGAAACTTCCCTTGATCATATTAAAATGCATGGCGCTCTTTATAATTTCTCAGCAAATGATTTAGAAACTGCATCAATTATTATTGAACTAATGAGATCTAAATATTCAGATAAAATTTTATATGTTCCCTATGGATCTTTAATTTCAGAATTAGCGATTGAGAATAATATAAAGATATATTATGAGGTCTTTTTAGACAGAAATTATAATAATGATTTGTCTCTAGTTTCTAGAGAAAATAATAATTCTATGATACTAGATTATCAAAAAATGTTAAAAAGGTTAGAGAATGTAATTAATGATAATAAAATTCAAACAATTGGGGGAGACTATAAAGAAATTTCAGCAGACACCTTTTGTGTTCATGGTGATAGCCCCAAAATAATTAGTCTTATGAAAGATCTTTTTAACAATAGAAATAAAATTAATCTTAATAATTGAATAGATATAGTTTAAAATATTTTCAATACAATAACAATTCTCTTCTAATTAGCTGGCCAGAAAGGATTGATCAGGATATTAATAATGATGTAAATCAGTTTAAAGTTGCTATAGAATCAAATACTAGCAATATTTTAGAAGTAAGATCTTCTTATTGTTCACTTCTAGTAATTTTTGATAAAGAAATTCAGGATATAGATAAGATAGAAACTAATCTAAACAACTTATATGTATCCCGAAAATCTCTCACAAAAACAGAAAGGTTCCTTTGGAATATTCCTGTATGTTATGAAAAGAGTTTTGCTTTAGATATAGATTTGATATCAAAACAAAATAAAATTTCAAACAAGGAAATTATTAAAAGACATATTGACACTATCTATTCAGTATACTTAATAGGTTTTTTGCCAGGTTTTTTATATCTGGGCTCTGTAGATAAAAAAATTCAAATACCAAGAAAAAAACAACCCAGATTAAGGGTTCCTAGGGGTGCTGTAGCAATTGCAGATGAGCAAACAGGGGTTTATCCTCAAGAAAGTCCTGGAGGATGGAATATTTTAGGAAACACCCCAATAAGCCTATTTAACAAACTCAAAGTTGAGCCATGTTTTGCAAAACCCGGTGATAGGATTAAATTTTTTCAAATTTCAGAAGATCAGTATAAATTAATTGAAAAAGAAGTGGAGCTTGATTTGTATGAATTAAATAAAGAAATATTAAATGATTAAAGTAATAGATCCAGGGTTTTATACATCAATTCAAGATTTAGGTCGTTTTGGAGCTCAAAATTTTGGGGTTCCTATAAGTGGATGTATGGATCAATGTTCTGCTGATATTGCTAATAAAATTATTGGCAATAATTCATTAGAGGCATTAATTGAATTAACAATGACAGGATGTTGTTTAAAATTTGAAAATAATACTACAATAGCAATAACAGGCTCAGACATGAGTCCTAAATTGAATGGGTTGTCTATAGATATGTTTTCTGTAATAGAAGTAAAATATGGAGATATACTAAGTTTTGGGAGAATTAAATATGGTTTTAGAACATATATAGCATTTAGAGGGGGAATTAATTCTGAAAAAGTTATGGAGAGCAAAAGCATGTATGTTGGTTTGACCAAGAACTTTAAAATCAATAAAAATGATGTGATATATCTAAATGATTCCAACCCTTTATTAAATAAGAAACATGAGCCTTCTTTGAAGAAGTTGATATTATCAGATGAAATTGAATGCTATAAGGGTCCTGAATACAGTAAATTAACTGCACAAAATAAACAAAAGCTATTAAGTACTCAGTTTTCAATATCTAATAATCATAATAGAATGGGTTATGTGTTATATCAAAAAATAAAAAATACTATAAAACCAATTATAACGTCACATGTAATGCCTGGGACAGTGCAGTTGACCCCTGGAGGTGATATAATAATTCTTATGAGGGATTCTCAAACAACAGGAGGATATCCAAGAATATTACAGTTAACAAATAAGAGTATTGATTTTGTTGCTCAAAAAAAGACAGGTTCTTTAATTAAATTTTCGATTAATAATTAACCAAGAACCTTAAAGAATTTTTTTACAGTTTCTAACTTTCCTTTATAAGGCGCATATCTAATTTTTATATCTAGCCAATTTCCCTTCTTGACAATTGCCTTTTTATGTGACAATTGGTCAAAGCTTGTCTTACCATGGTATTTCCCTATACCACTATGACCAATTCCACCAAATGGCAGGTTGGGATTTCCAACCTGAATGATTGTATCATTTATAGCTCCTCCTCCAAAACTATATTTGCGAATGATTTTTTCGGAGAATATTTTGTTGGTGCTAAAGACATATAATGCTAGAGGTTTTTCATATTTAGAAATTAATTCTTCAATTTGATTTTCACCATCATATGAAATAATTGGCAGAATTGGTCCAAATATTTCTTCAGCCATTAAATCACTTTCAATATCTGGCTCATCAATAATAGTTGGTGAAAAATAACATGTTTCTATATCATGTTCTCCTCCGAATATAATCTTAGTATCCTTAATTAAATTAGAAAGTCTTGATAAATTAGTTCTATTTATGATCCTTGGATAATCTTGAGAGTTTTTAGGGTTTTCTCCATATGCTTTTTTAATTTCTTCTGATAAGTGTTTGATTAGTTCATCTTTTATGTTTCTTTTAACAATCAAAAAGTCTGGAGCAATACATGTTTGCCCAGCATTTATAAACTTACCCCAAACTATTCTTCTAGAGGCTAGTCTTAAATCTATAGTATCATCAATAATACAGGGATTTTTTCCTCCAAGCTCTAGTGTTGTAGGTGTAAGATGTTTTGCAGCAGCAGCAGCAACAATTTTTCCTATTCTAACACTCCCAGTAAAAAAGATATAATCCCAACGATATTCTAATAATTTTTTAGCAGTTTCAGCAGCTCCTTCAATAACTAATACATGTGATTTTTCAAAAACACTTTCAATAATCTCTTTAACCAGTTTAGAAGTGTGTGGTGCATGCTCACTAGGTTTCAGGACAACTGTGTTTCCAGCAGCTACAGCTGACAGGACAGGTAAAATTGCTAATTGAAAAGGATAATTCCATGGTGATATTACAAGAATTTTTCCATAGGGTTCGCTATAAATATAATCTGATGAAGGGAAGCTAAGCAGAGAAGATTTTACTTTTTTTGGTTTAGCCCATTTCTCTAGGTTTTTTAGGAATAAATCTATTTCAGTGATTAAAATTCCTATTTCGGACAAATAAGTTTCATAGCTACATTTTTTAAGGTCATTATTTAATGCTTTAAAAATTTTATCCTCATTTGATAATATTTCTTTTTTAAGACTTTTTAATAGCTTTTTTCTTTTACTTACAGGTAATGTCTCACCATTTTTGAAATATTTTTCTTGATCCTCAATACAACTTTTATACTCCATTCACTTTAATTTATTATTAATTATCTTTTTCTCTTCCGTACTTGCGTAATTTAATTCCCAATCAACTAATTTTTTTTCCATTATTCTTTGATATAAAAATGGAGCTAGCAATACAATGTACAGCATTGCTAAGTAACCATAGGGAGTCATTGGCGAATTTTCAGGACATGGGTGAAGTTCCCAAAATTTCAAGCTAGCTCTTCTGTGGTGATCAGAATGTCTAGTTACATTACATAAAAACACGCTACTCAATAGATGATTTGAATTCCATGAGTGTCTCATTTGTACACGGCCCCCTTTTTCTCTAACTAATCCATAATGCTCCACATAATTAATAGTTTCTAAAAATGATTTCGCTAAAAATGCACATATTAAAAAATAGAGTATTCCATTCCATCCGCCAATAAGAAAAGCCAGAACAGTTATCAATAGACTTCTACAGTATCCAACAAACATTCTATTGTTAATACTGAAAGGATTAAGACCTTTGGTTTTTAATCTGTTATTTTCAATTTTCCAACCATCAACATGTTCCGTATAAATAGCTTTTATTATAAATGAATAAATATTTTCACCTCTTTTCGCTGAAGCTGGATCATCAGGAAGGCATGCATTTTTATGATGACCATAAACATGTTCAATGGCAAAAGTACAATCCCAAGAAAAAGCAAGAAGCCAATTTCCTATAAACATGTCAAACTTGTTTTTTATTCTATGGGTTAACTCATGACCTGGAACAATACCGAGCGTACCAATAAATAATGTAGTTTGAATTATTAAAGCAATTTTGTCGATTATGTTAAAAGATTTTTTTAAACCAATCAAATCAGTAGAAGAATAAAAGTCTAGAACACTAATATGCCATTGAGGTAAAGTATTACTTAGAATAGATATAGTTAATAGTACTATAATAAATAAAATAGGAAGGTTGATGTACATTGAAAAATTCAATATACTTGGATAAGAAAACTGTTGAATATGTTCATCCTTAGGAAGTATATAATCCCCAATAATAAGAAACGATGAGAATCCAATTAAAAAAATTGTCGGATAATATTCTCCCATTGAAATTGCTAGCAGATAGAGAATAGCTGTAAGGGCGGGAAGAAAGTGTTTAAGGTATTTTAACATTTGTTTTTAGATTTACAGTGTGTTTTAATGAGTTGTTTTTATATCAAATTCAGATAACATCAAATCTATTTTTTCTTTACCCTCTTTATTTAAAAAAGGATATAATGATTTGAAAATAAGTTTTGTTCCCTTTTTTCTGAGATTTTCATTACTGGATTTTGGATACCTTTTTTTTGAATAGTGCAGCCAATATCTGCCAATTAATAATATGGTGTCAATTAATCTATTTAAAGCATCTTTTTTTAACTTTTGAAAATGATTGTGTGATTTAGTAATTAATTCTTCAGTGAAATTTTCTACATAATTATTTATTTCATCTATTTTCTTGAGAATATCATTGTCGATTGATATAGATTCAAAATGTTCTCTAAAAATGTATTGAAAATCCCATATTAATGTGTAGATTTTTGTTGAGATTTGAAATACACTTTCGATCTTATCATAATTAATAGTTTTAATTTGCTCCATAAACATCTTTTGAAATAAGTCTATATGAGCGACTAAAATATTTTTTTTAGAGTTATAATGATACCAAAGTGTTCCCTCAAGAATATTACATTCCTTTGAAATACCAGCAGTAGTGACTGAGTTAAACCCTTTATTATTAAACAGTATTAGACTGTGTTTTAATATCTTACTATGTGTTTTATCTGAAAAATAATTCAATGTGTATGTTGATAAATTATTAGAGGCCATATTTTCTAGAAGATTTCCGTAATTAACATATTTAATTGGGTAAATACCCAAAACTTTATACTAATATATATTTTTTTGGGTATACACCCAAATAATTTTAAAAAAATGTTTCCGCTTAAAGCTATTTAAATACAGCTTTTCCATATTTTTTCATCCCTTACAGGAGCAGTTACATCAATTTCTTTTTTAGTAACTGGATGAATGAACTGTAGGTTTCTTGCATGTAAATCAATGCTTCCATCAGAATTAGTTCTTTTGGAGCCATACTTTATATCTCCTTTAATAGTGCACCCAATAGCTTGTAATTGACATCTAATCTGATGATGTCTTCCAGATTCCATTTTAATTTCTAACAAGTAATAGTTTTCTAGTGTTTTTAATATTCTGTAATTAAGCACTGCTCTTTTTGCATTATTAGTTTCTTTTGAAAAGTGAGTTGACTTATTATTTTTTGGATTTTTCCTTAGCCAATGAATTAGCTTGCCAGCTTTATCATCAGGTTTATTTTGAGTAATTGCCCAGTATAGTTTTTCAACTTCTTGATTCTTAAACATTGAGTTCATTCTAGATAAAGCCTTAGAGGTTTTAGCAAACACAACTATTCCTGAGGTAGGTCTATCAATTCGGTGAATTACACCTAAATAAACACTTCCAGGCTTTTTGTATTTAATTTTTATATACTCTTTTACAATTTCTACTAGGGGAGTGTCTTTGGTTTTATCGCTTTGAACAATATCTCCAGGTCTTTTGTTTACTATAATTAGGTGATTATCTTCAAAAAGAACTTGTAAATTCTGACTATTTGATACAATTTTCATAAGGGGGGAGATGTTAATACTGCTCCTTAGAATTAGGGAAATCACCGCTTTTAACCTCTTTTGAGTATTTAGAGATTGCTTTACTCATATCATCGTAAAGATTCATATATCTTCTTAAAAATCTTGGATTGAATTCTTTAGTCATCCCTAACATATCATGTATTACTAGTACTTGTCCATCAACTTTATTTCCGGCTCCTATTCCTATTATTGGAATTTTAACTTTTTTGGCAACTTTAGCTGCAAGATCTGATGGTACTTTTTCTAATACTATCGCAAAACATCCAATTTTTTCTAACATAACTGCGTCATCAATAAGTTGCTTAGCCTCTTCCTCTTCTTTTGCTCTAACGGTATATGTTCCAAATTTATAAATAGATTGAGGTGTTAAGCCTAAATGCCCCATTACAGGAACCCCTGCTTTAATAATTCTTTTAACAGAATCCTTTATTTCTTTACCTCCTTCTAATTTAACAGCATGAGAACCGCTCTCCTTCATTATTCTAATAGCTGATTTTAGAGCTCCTTTAGGATCGCTCTGGTATGTGCCAAATGGTAAATCAACAACTACAAGAGCTCTTTCAACCGCCCTAATTACACCAGATGCATGATAAATCATTTGATCAAGAGTTATTGGGAGAGTTGTTTCATGGCCAGCCATAACATTGCTAGCAGAATCTCCAACTAAAATTATATCTATTCCAGATTTATCTACAATAGTTGCAGTTGTAAAATCATATGCAGTTAGCATAGATATTTTTTCACCACCTACCTTCATATCTAGAAGTGATTTTACAGTAATTCTTTTATATTCTTTTTTAGATTTTGACATTCATAAATAAATGAGCATACAAAATTAGTAAAATATATTATAGTACTAACTCATTTTCGGTTGGTTTTTAAAAAGACCTATTTCCCTGAAAAACTGCCAATATGACATAAAAAATAAAAAAAAACTGCCAATTTTATACTTAAATAGTAATGGCATAATGATTGCCAAGTATATTTTGAAATAATTAAAAATTTAAAATTATGAGTAAAATAATTGGAATCGATTTAGGTACTACAAATTCATGTGTTTCCGTTATGGAAGGTAGTGAGCCTGTAGTAATACCAAATGCTGAAGGAAAAAGGACTACACCATCAGTTATAGCATTTGTAGAAGGTGGAGAAATTAAGGTTGGAGACCCAGCAAAAAGACAAGCGGTAACAAACCCAACAAAAACAGTATATTCTGTAAAAAGATTTATGGGAAATAAATTCTCTGAATCAAAAAAAGAAACAGGAAGAGTTCCGTATAAGGTTGTAAAAGGAGATAATGACACTCCTAGAGTAGATATTGAAGGAAGATTGTATACACCACAGGAATTATCAGCTATGATTTTACAAAAAATGAAAAAGACTGCTGAAGATTATCTTGGAACTGGAGTTGATGAGGCAGTTATTACAGTTCCAGCTTATTTTAATGACTCTCAACGTCAAGCTACTAAAGAAGCAGGTGAAATAGCAGGATTAAAAGTAAAAAGAATTATCAACGAGCCTACTGCAGCAGCATTAGCATATGGTATGGATAAAAAAGGAAAAGATCAAAAAATTGTAGTTTTTGACTTTGGAGGAGGTACACATGATGTGTCAATTCTTGAGCTAGGAGATGGCGTATTTGAGGTGTTAGCAACTGACGGTGACACTCATTTGGGAGGAGATGATGTAGATGAAAAAATAATTAACTGGTTAGCTGATGAATTTAATAAGGATGAAGGAATGGACCTTAGAAAGGATCCAATGTCGCTTCAAAGGTTAAAAGAAGCTGCAGAGAAAGCAAAGATTGAATTATCTTCATCTACCCAGACAGAGATTAATCTACCTTATATAACAGCTACTGACAGTGGTCCTAAGCACTTAGTTAGAACATTAACAAAAGCTAAATTTGATCAATTAATTGATGATCTAGTTAAAAGAACTATAGAACCATGTAAAGTAGCACTAAAAGGTGCAGGTGTAGCTAAAAAAGATATAGATGAAATAATTTTAGTTGGAGGTTCAACTAGAATTCCTGCAGTTCAAGATGCTGTTGAAAAGTTTTTTGGGAAAAAACCTAGTAAAGGCGTAAATCCTGACGAGGTAGTGGCAGTTGGTGCAGCTATTCAAGGAGGTGTATTTACTGGTGATGTAAAAGATGTTTTATTATTAGATGTCACTCCATTATCTCTTGGAATTGAAACTATGGGTAATGTAATGACAAGATTAATTGATGCAAATACTACAATTCCAACAAAAAAATCTCAAGTTTTCTCGACAGCTGTGGATAATCAACCTTCAGTTGAAATTCATGTTCTTCAAGGCGAAAGACCAATGTCTGCAGATAATAAAACGATAGGAAGATTCCATTTAGATGGTCTACCGCCATCACCAAGGGGTGTTCCTCAAATTGAGGTTACTTTTGATATTGATGCAAATGGTATTATTAATGTCTCAGCTACAGATAAAGCTACTAATAAAACACAGGATATTAGAATTGAAGCATCATCAGGGTTAACTGAGGAAGAAATTGAGAAAATGAAAAAAGATGCTGAAGCAAATGCAGATGCCGATGCTAAAGTAAAAGAAACAGCTGATAAATTAAATAGTGCTGATTCAATGATATTCCAGACTGAAAAACAGTTGAAGGAATTTGGAGATAAGTTGTCTGCTGATAAGAAGAAGCCTATCGAGGATGCTCTTGAAGAGCTTAAAAAAGCATATGAAACAAAGGATGTTGGCGTAATAGATCCTGCTTTAGAAAAAATTAACGAAGCATGGAAAGTAGCAAGTGAGGAGATGTATAAAGCTCAGCAATCACAACAACAAGATCCCTCTAAAGCTGAACCATCAGACAATTCAGAAGGAAAAGAAGGTGATAATGTAGAAGATGTTGATTTTGAAGAAGTAAAAGAATAATATAATAGATTATTCATATAGTAAAAGGGTATAGCTATTTCAGTTATACCCTATACTTTTATACAGGTAATTGATTAACTATTGATGCATTAATTTCGTGAGCTATGTCAAAATTAATAGTTGATATATTGTTAAATAAATTTTTGGCTTTTTTCTTCTCTAAATTAACCGTCTTTTCATCAATATATAAGTCGTTTGCACAATAAACTAAGTAAACTTTAGATTTGTTATCAATATGTTTAAAATCATTTTTAGACAATTCTGTAGGAATCTTTCCAGCATAGACTATTAGTTTATTAAATTTTATTCCAGATTTTGCTATAAACCTAGTTATAACTGAAACCCCTTGTGAAAAACCCAATAGAATTAAGTTACAACTTGAAGGTATATTTTCATTAGCAAATATTTCATTAAAGTAATTGATAACATTGTTAGTCTCTTTTTTGGTATTCTCTTTTGTAAGCCAGCAAGCACCAATGTGTTTCATTTTTGGCGCAATATAGAATTTACTTTGAGCTTGAGGGGCAATTATATAATTTTCATCACTATCAAGTTCATTAAAATGTCTAATAAAATACCTGCTTAGATGGCCTATTCCGTGACAAACAAACCATACATTTTTTGTTTTTGATGTAAGTAAATTTAAGGTAGAATAAGTGTTGCTTAAGGTATACTTAATTTCTTTTTCTTTTTGATTCATTCTTTAATAGGTTTTCTTATTTTTATTCAAAAATAAACATAACAATGCAGATAGATAAAAATAAAATTTTAGAACGAGCAAATCACGCAATTAAAGAAACATTAATGAGCACACTTAATATGGAGTTTGTTGATGTAGGAGAAGATTATATTACATGTAAAATGCCTGTGAATTCTAGAGTTCATCAGCCTGATGGTGTACTTCATGGTGGTGCAACAGTAGCCTTAGCTGAATCTGTCGGAAGTTTTGCTTCTAAATTTTTTTTAGATGATCCTGAGACAACTATAAGAGGAATTGAAATAAGCGCAAATCACTTAAAAAGTATTAGAAGTGGTGAGGTTTATGCACGAGCTTCAAAAATACATTTAGGAAGAACAATACAGCTATGGGAGATTAAAGTAACTGATAAAGAAAACAACCTAATATCATTAGTAAAGTTAACTACTATAGCAATCAATGAAAATAAGAAATGATTTATTTGTTAAATCTACCGCATTGCTTTTTCTTTGCAAAAAATTAATAAACACAATAAATAATCTAAAAATATGAAAAGCGTAATTACTTGTGACATGGAAGGTGTTATAGAAACAATTAATGAAGATGGAATTAAATTATTTGGTTATTCCAGAGAAGAATTAGTTGGAAAAAAGAGGGTCTCTCTTTTATCACCTGGTGAAATTGTAATACAAAATGTAGGAATGTGGCTTTCAAATGCAATTAAACATGGAGAATACACTACCAAAACATACTTTTTAAATAAAGATGGAGGTAAATTAAATGTAAGGATTAGAATTACTCCAACTTTTGCAAATGGGAAAAAGAATCCTCAAACTGGATACTGCGGGGTAACTGTTCCTATTGAGGAGGAAGTTTTAGTCCCTATTAGACTCTCTACAAAATTTATTAAATGGGCATTTGCTATTACAAGAGGAGGATTTACTAGCGCGTCTATATTTCCCATTTTTGCAGTTGCTGCATTCTTAGCAGGAACAGGGAATGGACTATTTAGTCCCTTAGCACTTGTTTTATGCATATTAGGAATAATTTTCCTTCACTTGGCATCAAATATATACAATGATTATTTTGATGTAAAGGATGGCACAGATGAATTAAACACCGAATATTTTAATGCTGGATTAAATTCTAAGGTTTTGGAAGGAGCTCAATTATCAGGCGGAAGCAGGTCTATAGAACTTGGACTAATAACCTTAGAAGGGACAAAGTCTCTTGCAAGAAATATGCTAATTGGAGCTGTTTTAACAGCTTCTTTGCTTATGTATGTTAGTTATTTAACTACAGGTTCTTTATCTAATGCTCAAAATGTGGGTATCATTGGCCTTATAGGACTATTTTTAGGCTATTTCTATACAGCAAAACCAATTAGATTAGTTTCTAGAAGTGGTCTAGGTGAAATAGCTGTTTTCTTAGCTTTTGGGCCATTACTTACCCTTGGAGCATTATTTGCTATTTCAACTACTACTATTGAGTTATTTTCTATTGATTTTTATAATGCTATTTATTTAGGAATGCCGTTAGGTTTTTTAACAACAAATATCCTTTATATCAATCAATTTCCAGATGCTAATAGTGATGCTAAGACAGGGAAAAATCATCTTGTAGTTACATTAGGTAAAAAAATAGCAAGATGGGTGTATCTAATAATTTTATTAGCTGCATTTGGATCATCATATTTATTATTAGACACATTTAATTCATCTATAGATAATTTTTATTCTAATGTGTATCTAATAGGTACAGGAATCTTATTTATATATGGCTTTTATATTTTTACAAGATTGTTTAAACTATATGATTCTAGAGAATTAATTAATTCAAATCTTAATACTATTTATTTACAGATATTTTTTGGATTATTCTATGCTTTAATTCTTAACAACTTCTTTATTTAATATTAAAAAATAATATAATTATGTATATATCTCAGGTAAAAGAAAACGCAAAAGATTGGTGGAAATACTTACTCGGACTACTTATTGTTTTTTTCTTTTTATTACTTTTTTCAACACCTCATGTTGTAGCACTCGTATTTAAGACTGCTACAGGTGCATTGGACCCAACAAAATTAGGAGATATAAATTACCTAATGAAGGCCTTTGAGCCAAATCTAAATTTGATTTTTTTATTGCTGCCCTTTGCTGGGATGTTAATTGGGACTTTTATTGCAGTTAAATTTATCCATGGTCAGCCATTACTTAAGCTAACTACAACTAGGGCTAAAGTTGATTGGAATAGAGCAATATTTGCTTTTACACTTTGGGGAATCTTTACTTCATTAATGTTATTTGTTGATTATAGTTTTATTTCTCCTGAAAATTATGAATGGAATTTTAAGTTGCAACCATTTCTAATATTATGCCTTATTGCTGTTATATTGCTACCACTTCAAACTAGCGCTGAAGAATACATGTTTAGAGGATATTTAATGCAGGGTATAGGTGGTGTTTTTAAATATAAATGGATAGCATTATTGCTTACATCAGTTGGTTTTGGTCTGCTTCATTACTCTAATCCAGAGGTTGATAGATTCGGAGATATAGTAATGATTTATTATATAGGTACAGGACTCTTCCTTGGAATAATAACTCTAATGGATGAAGGATTAGAACTAGCATTAGGATTTCATGCAGCAAACAACCTATTTACGGCACTTCTTGTAAGCGCTGATTGGACAGCACTTCAAACACATTCTGTTTTAAAGGATATATCAAATCCTTCAGCAATGCCTTTAGATGAAGTAATAATCCCAGTATTTGTTATTTTTCCTATTTTGATATTAGTTTTTGCTAACAAATATGGATGGAAAAACTGGAAAGAAAGACTTTTTGCTAGGGTATAAGATATTACTTCTTTATAAATTTAATAGAGGTATGATAAAAATCTGAAGCCGCGTTAATTACATTTCTAAATTCATCATATCGGTTTTTCTGATACCTTAGATTTTTATAAAATTCCTGTATTGAAATTATTATCTCTTTGTCATTTATTTCATAATTAGATTCAAATTTGCAGATTTTATTTCCCATTAAGGAAATATAGTTTTTATTATATATTAACCCCTCTAATCCTTCAATAATATAACCTTTGGGGATTTTAATAATAATTCTATAATCATATTGATTGGGATAGGTAATTTCTATAGGATGAACTCTGTCAATCTCTCCGTATAATTGACTTTGCATTCCAATTACATTTCCAATTTTTACTTCATATCCATTTTTTATTCTTTTTGTTAGAGTCTCTGTTGATATTTTAGAATTTACAATAAATGGAGTATTGTAATTTTTTTGAAATAATTCTTCATTAATTATTTCATAGTTAATTATTTTTTTGTTTTTAATTCCAGAGGCAGTTAGGTAATCTTTAAATGCAACAGACTCTTTTTCATCTGAAAATTTAAGCATACTCCTATTATTTATTGCCCAATGACCTGTATATTCCTGATATTCATTTATTATTACTTTTTTAAATTTTCTTTCAAAGCCTACATTTATGTCACGTTTAATCTTACTATATGACTGGTCGTTTTGTATGATTTCACTAAAATAAAAATCTAAAAACTTATCAAAATAAATACCATAATTTCCTAATAAATTAAATGGAGCTTCACCAATTCTGTATTCCAATCTATTTGGAGCCAAGTATTTCTTTTCCTTAGGAAAATAAATTAAAAATTCCCTAAGCATATTTGGATCAAAAAACTCACTATCAAATCTATTATAATATCTATTTGAAGTAATTACTATTTCATAATTTATTCCACTAGCAGTTAGAAGCTGAGTATAAACTTGAATGATACTAAAATCATTTGAAGTCTTATTTTCTAGAATATAGTTTATGTTGTTAAGACTGGCGTTTTCATTTTCTAATATTGTAAAATTATTTTTAATGTAGTCATCAATCTTATTAGCAATATTATATTCGTTATTTTCATTTCTTTGAATTAGTTTTGAAGATAATTCTAAAATTTTAGGGTGAATGTTTTTTGGAAACATAATAGGGCTAATATTTGACACTATATTTTCCCAATAATCTTCTTGATTCATATTATCTTCAGGCAGTGGACATTGAAATGAAAGTCTTTGTCTATTTGCAATTGCAGTGGCATACTCTTCATCAATAATAGCAGGAATATCAACAACTCTTATAGTTTTAACAGGTAATGTATTAATTATTGTGTCTTCAATTTTTGAACTAACTCCATAGGCCTTAATTGTAGCTTCAGTTGGACCTGGGAATAGTAAAAATTCTGATTTATTGATCGAATAACTTTTTTGAAGAATTTTATTGCCGTGAATATTATATTGTTTTTCTAAAGTATATAAAACTTCAATTGTTGAGTTGGGTTTAATTCCATCAAGATTAAAAGTTCTAAAATTCACTGAACTTTCAAAATCATCCAATTTAGATATTGTATTATTATCAAATTCAATTACCTCTCCATTTTCATCTAGTATTCTAACTTTTATATCTATTAGATTAATCACTTCATTCATTGGTATAACAATGTTGCTGTGTTTAGAAACACCCTTGTCATTTAATATTTTTATTTGATAATGATGTGTTTCATATTTAATGACTGTATTACTAAATTTTCCTGAAATAAATTCTACAATTGTTTTTTCAAAAACTCCGACAGAAGATTCATTTGTGTTATTTACTGCAACATCAATTGTATTAACATCATTCTCCCAGTTGTAATCCATATAGTACTGACTGTAAGAGCTTATAGTATATGTAAATAATATGATTATAAAAACAATATTTTTCACAGTTATTGGTTTAAATTTGTAAATGAGTGTAAATATAATTTAATCTTATTATTATGAAAAAAGTATTTTATGTTGTTTTCCTTTTCACCTTCACTTTAAATTCTCAAATTATACTAGATGAGAAGGAGAGAGCAAAAGTTGTTAATGAAATTATTAAAGAGCGATTTGAGAATGTACTTCCAAAATTAATGGATAGAACAGGAATTGATATGTGGATATTAATTTCTAGAGAATATAACGAAGATCCAGTTTTAAAAACTATGCTTCCAGCAGAATGGCTAAATGCAAGAAGAAGAACTATTATTTTGTTTTATAGAGATAAAGCTAATAATACATTAGACAAGTTGGCAGTGGCAAGATATAATTTTGGAGAAAACATAATTTCAGCATGGGATAAAGAAGTTGAGCCAAATCAATGGAAGAGATTAAATCAATTAATTGAAGAGAGAAATCCCAAAACTATAGGAATCAATTATTCGAAATATTTTAATATAGCTGATGGAATAGACAAAACAGATTACGAGGAATTTATTGCTAATATTTCTAAAGAAAATAGACATAAAATTATTTCTGCACAAAAGCTAGCAACGGCCTGGATTGAAACCAGAACAAGAAGAGAAATGGAGATTTTTAGTGATATTGTTGAGATTACTCATAATATTATTAATGAAGCATTTTCATCTGAAGTTATAAAGGTTGGCAATACTACTACAACTGATGTTGAATGGTGGATGAGGCAAAAAGTAACTGATTTGGGACTAGAAACTTGGTTCCACCCTTCAGTTGATATACAAAGATTTACTGAAGAAAACCAAAGTCATTTAAGATCATTTTCTAATAGACCTGATAAAAAAATAATTCAAAAGGGAGATCTATTACACTGTGACTTTGGTATTACATATTTAAGATTGAATTCTGATTGCCAGCAAATGGCATATGTAATGAAAGATGATGAAAATGATGTCCCTTTATTTCTTAAAACAGCTTTTAAAGAGGGAAATAGGTTGCAAGATATTTTAACTTCTAATTTTGTAGAAGGAGACAGTGGTAATACTATTTTACTAAATTCATTGAATGATGCTAAAGAAAATCGCTTAAGACCATCAATATACACTCATCCATTAGGTTCTTATGGCCATTCTTCAGGCCCAACAATTGGTATGTGGGATTCACAGTCTGGTGTTGTGGGTAATGGAGATTATCCATTATATAAAAACACAGTATATGCAATTGAGCTCAACATTACAAGCTATATTAAGGAATGGTCAAGTGATATTAGAATTATGCTTGAAGAGGCAGGCTATTTTGGTGAAGAAGGATTTAGGTATGTAAATCAAAGACAATTAAATATTAGACCTATATATTCCAATTAATATGATTAGAAAAAACTAAGAATTAAAGAATATTATATAAATTGCATCAAATTTAGTAAAATGAAGTTTTTTTTCAGATTTTTCACCATTATTGCCATTCTGTTTTTCTCTGTACAGTCATTTTCACAACAACTATATAATATTCAAAGAGGACAAAGAGGTTATGTTCCACCTCCTAAATATGAAGCCTCGGCTTATATTACAACTCTAGATGTTTATGAGGAATTAGATAAAGTTCTTCCTATGTGCGTATCCTCCTTTTCTTTAGATGAATTTGAAACTCAAATTTTAAAGGGAATGCTATTAAAGAAATATGAATCATATAATTCAATTGTTTCAAATACAGATAATTCTAAAGAAGCTAGACAGGAACAATTAAAGCAATTAGAGATCGATTTTGTTAAATCATTAACTATTATTTTAACTCCAAATGAAATCACTACATATGTAGATATGGATTTTAATAAAAAGAAAAAAGGAAAGAATAGAAAAAAAAGAAAGAAAAAAGGAAAATAACAATTTAAGAAATGATGAATAAAAATACAGTGTTGGCATGGGCTACATTTATAATGATATTGGTAGGAATTCTATTAGTTTCTCTAGGAGTATTTAAATACAACGAGGTTGCAGGATGGGGGTTTGTCTCTGTAGGTGTAGGATTTTTTGCTATAGCCTGGGTTTTTAATGCCCTAAAAGGTAGGGTTTAGGAACTTTTATAATTTTAATTCCATTTTAATATCTGCCCTTTTGTATGGTGATCCAGCTTCGACAGGTATTTCAACAAATCCATTTTTTTTATAGATATGTATAGCATTCCTTAATACTCTATTAGAATAAAGTATTAATTTATCTAATTCCATTTCTTTTGCTTTATTAATACAATTTTCTAATATTATTTGACCAATTTTATTTCCTCTATAATCAGGAGAAACAGCCATCTTAGTTAGTTCAAAACACCTCTCATCAACAACAGGAATAAGTGCGACTGTTCCAACAATTTTAGAATCATATTGAGCAAACAAAATAATTCCACCAGGATCAATTATAAATTCTTTTGGATTTGAGAGAACTTCTTCATCATGTTCTTCTACATAGAAATACATCTTTAGCCATTCTATATTTAATTCATAGAAGTATTTAGAGTACTCATCTTTGAAATTTAAGATTTTAACTGACATATTTACAAATAGATTTTTAAAATTAATATTAATATATTTATTGAGTTAAAAATACCAATCTATAATGAAAAAATTAATAGAATGTGTCCCGAATATTTCTGAAGGAAGAAATATGAGTATAATTAACTCAATTACAGAGGTTGTTGAAAAATATGATGGGGTAAGGTTATTAAATGTAGATCCTGGGAAAGCAACAAATAGAACGGTTATTACTTTTATCGGGGAGCCAGAGCCAGTTTTAGAGGCTGCATATCAATTAATTAGTAAGTCAAAAGAGCTTATTGACATGAGTAGTCACAAAGGGGAACATCCAAGAATGGGTGCAGTTGATGTCTGTCCACTAGTCCCTATTTCTAATACAACAATGGAGGAAGCAGTAGTATATGCGCATAGATTAAGTAAAAGAGTGGGAAAAGAACTAGGAATTCCAGTTTACTGCTATGAAAGAGCTGCAAAGAGAAAAGAACGCATTAATCTTGCTGCTTGCAGATCAGGAGAATATGAAGGGTTACAAAAAAAGATTTCTTCTAAAAATTGGGGACCTGATTATGGTCCTAATAATTTTAACTCTTCTGTAGAAAAATCTGGAGCTACTGCTATTGCTGCTAGAGATTTCTTAATTGCATATAACGTAAATATTAATACAACATCTACTAGAAGAGCTAATTCAATTGCTTTTGATTTAAGAGAGGCAGGTCGAATTAAAAGAGAAGGAGGCAGACTAAATGGAAAAATTTTAAAAGATAAAAAAGGAAATGTCATTCGAGAACCAGGGTATTTTAAAAACCTTAAAGGTATAGGCTGGTATATTGAAGAATATGGAATTGCACAGATATCCTATAATTTGACTAATATAAATACAACTCCACTGCATGAAGTTTTTGATAAAACATGTGAAAGAGCTCAAAATAGAGGACTTCGAGTAACAGGTTCAGAGCTCATTGGTCTAGTACCAAAAAAAGTTTTAATTGATGCAGGACAGTACTTCCTAATTAAACAAAAAAGATCCTTAGCTATTCCAGAAAAAGATATCATACATATTGCTATTAAATCCTTAGGTCTTGATGAATTGTCAAAATTTAATCCAAATGAGAGAATTATAGAATATTTAATTCAAAGCAATGATAATCCTTTAGCAAAGATGACAATTCAAGATTCTGCTAATGAAACTTCAAAAAGTAATGATATTCCTTTAGCAAAAATGACAATTCAAGATTTTGCTAATGAAACTTCAAGTGAATCTCCAGCTCCTGGTGGCGGATCCATTGCTGCCTATTGTGGCGTACTTGGTTCTGCATTAGCAACAATGGTAGCAAACTTATCTGCACATAAAAGAGGATGGGATGATAAATGGGAATTCTTTTCTAAATGGGGTGAAAAAGGAATTTGTTGCCAAAACAAATTATTAGAGTTAGTAGACAGAGATACCCATGCATTTAATGAAATAATGAAGGCGTTTTCTTTACCTAAGGAAAACGATAAACAATTAGCTATTAGGAATAAGGAAATTCAAAAAGCTACTAAAAATGCAATTAATGTTCCATTTGAAATAATGAAGACATCTTTTGACTCAATTGAAGTAATAATGAAGATGGCAGAAGAAGGCAACCCAAATTCAATTAGTGATGCGGGAGTTGCTATGCATTGTGCACGTGCAGCAATAATGGGTGCATTTTTAAATGTTAAGATAAATTGTAAAGATTTGGCTGATAAGAAATATGTTCAAAAAATGCTTAAATCTGCTAACAATATCATTGATAAAACAGATATTTTAGAACATAAAATTTTAAAAATAGTAGAAGATAAGTTATAGAAATAGTTAAGAAATTATTTCTCCTTTTAATATCACTTTGTGTATTTGATTTCCCCCAAAATTATATGGAATTTCATCAATTGAGTTTATTTTATTTGTTATTATAAGATTTGCTATCTTATTTTTAGAAATACTACCAACTTTATCTTCAAGCCCCATTGCATAAGCTCCATTTATTGTTGCAGCATTAATAGCTTCTTCGGTGGTTAGTTTCATTTTAGTACATGCAGTAGAAATCACAAAGTTCATATTTCCACTTGGCGAAGAGCCTGGATTAAAGTCACTGGCAATAGCTAGTGGTAAACCTGAATCTATCAGTTTTCTAGCAGGGGCATAGTCAATTCCTAAAAAATAAGAACACGTTGGTAATACTACAGGAATAGTTGATCCTTTAGATAATGTTTTAATATCATCTTCTTGAAGAACTTCTAGATGATCTACAGATAAGGCATTATTTTCTACAGCAATTTTTATACCTCCAAGAACATTAAATTGATTTACATGTATTTTAGATCTAAGACTATACTTTAAACCTTCTTTAACTATTCTTTCAGTATCTTCTGTAGAAAAATACCCTTTTTCACAAAAAACATCAATAAAATCAATTAAATTTTTCTTTTTAAAAGCCGGCAGCATCTTATTTAAAACTAAATCAATATATCCCTCTTTATTTTCTTTGAATTCGACAGGATAGGCGTGAGCACCTAAGAAAGTGGATTTAACTTGTATTTTGGACTTGTCTTTAATCTGTTTAATTACTTGAAGCATCTTTAATTCTGAATCAAAAGATAGGCCATAACCAGATTTTATTTCAATTGCACCGGTACCTTGTCTAATTACAGAATTAATTCTCATATTAGACTGATTGTATAAATCTTCTTTAGAAGTATTTTCTAATAACTTTGCAGAATTTAATATTCCACCACCTCTAGCAGCTATTTCCTCATAACTAAGTCCTTTTATTCTATCAATAAATT
>Ga0208411_1000883_pt1 | contig 21665 bp, 20 predicted proteins | sample ETN01SmetaG_4_FD_185793 | JGI IMG/M metagenome (GOLD analysis project Ga0208411, IMG submission 185793) | Marine microbial and viral communities from oxygen minimum zone, Eastern Pacific Ocean - ETNP2014F12-01SV261 (SPAdes) (version 2) | ecosystem: Environmental > Aquatic > Marine > Oceanic ... | reverse complement strand
TCCTTTCTTGGTTGGTTGGATGTTAGGGAACATTAAATCAACCAGATACGCCGCCTCTTTTCAAGACCTCATACACCAGATTCAGTTATAACTCCAGTAAACAACATAGAACCGTTCCAAAAATACTTAGTGCGATTTGTTACCTGATTAGAGTCTGTAATTACTTCAGGTGTTTCAAGTAACACCGAATCAATTTTTATCGGTGTTTCATCATTGTCAACATCCTTCAAACCAACCATCTTTTCAACCATACCTGCTACAGACTCTCTTAGTTGTTTAGTTTTACAACCCTCACAATATTCTTCTTCAACACCAAAAACCATACATCATGAAGGCGAAGATCCACATAGGTCCCCCGCAATCGAAGCAAGTCAGGCGATCGGTTTCGTTGACTTTCCACATCCATTTCGCTCTCTTGAGAGAATGGCGTGTCCTCATGTAGACAGGAAGGCTGTTGCGTACCAGTTTTCACCGGCATTGTCTCCACCTCGATCTTCTAGCTCTGTTCTTCAATGAAGAAATAATTTAATGTCATTGAACTCCAGATGGTTTCTGCCATGAATCTGCTTTATGATCATCAAGCTTCGCAGGGATCATCGAAGTCGGAAGGTCCACGGTAAAGGTGGAGCCTTGCTTCAGAACGCTTACGACGCTGATCGTCCCGCCGTGGTTTTCAAGGATGCTTTTGCAGACCGAGAGTCCCAAACCAGTCCCTTCCCCCTCTTTCTTGGTGGTGATGAAAGGGTCAAAAATCGTTTCAAGTTTTTCAGCAGGGATGCCGACTCCGTCATCTTCGAACCGGACCGCAATCGAATCCCTGAGGGCAGAACTTTTCGCCGAAATCCGGAGCGTCCCCCCCGAGGGCATCGCGTCCAGGGCATTGAGGATCAGATTGATGAAGACCTGAGTCAGCTGTTTCTGATCGGCATGGATACTGGGCAGGTTTTCGGCATCATGCTGGACCTTGACCTTGTTCATCCTGATCTGGTTGTTTAACAGCCTTAAAGTGTTTTCAAGAATGGTTTCCACGGAGACGGATCTGGTTTCAAGTTCTGTTTCCCGGGTGTAATCCAGCAGGTTCCGGACGATTTTCTGGGTCCGTTCCGATTCTCCGGCCAGGTCATCAAGCATTTCGATTTTTTCTTCTTCATCGAGTTCCCGGTAGTCTTCCTTGAACATCAAAGCAGTCAGGACGATATTGTTCAGGGGATTGTTCAGTTCATGTGCAATCTCGGCGGTCAAAGTCCCAATCGCCCTCAGTTTGTGGAATTTGATCAGCATCTCCTGCCGGCTTGCAAGCTGCTGAATCATTTCATTCAACGCGAATGAGAGTTCGGAAAATTCATCATAATATTTTCGTGTCGAAACAAACGGGGTCAAATCCCCTTCGGCAATGCGCTGTGCCGTTGCCACCTTGCGCTGAAGGGACCAGAGCATTTGGGTGGTGATGAAGATTGCCAGAAGCATCAGAAACACCGCCAGGAGCAGCGACAAGACCACCGGTACGACTTGAAGCAGGGTCAACCTGTCGTGGATGGATTCCCTTCCTTTGTGGCGAAATTCATCGACGTAGCGGGAAAGGGCTGTTGCAGATTGATTGATTTCTTGTTCATACAACTCAACGGACGCGTCAAAGGGTTTCTTGCTCAGGCGAATTAACAACTGGTGGTATTTTTCATGATGCTCTTTCATTGTCAGATAATCGTCTTCATCATCAAATGAAACAAAACTTTGTTTTTCCGAATCAAGGATTTCCTTGGCGTGGCTGCTGTAGGCAATCGCGTCTGCCAGGTTTCTCTGATGAAGGAAGTAATTTTTTTCATACACCCTTCCTTTTTGCAGATTCAGGCTGTAGCTGTGGATGGTTTCTATGAAATAGTAGTTATTTTTCACGTTGTGGATGGTCAGAATGATGATCAAGGCACTTCCCAGACTGATCACGAAACAGATCAGGAATGCAACCGTCAGCCGTAAGACGATGCTTAGTTTCGGACGCTTTTTCATCTGAATCTGCGCCTCTTCCAAATAACTTAAGCTTTCACCAGGATTTTTGGAGTAATCGGCGTTATCCATGATTTTTCCGGGAATGATTGATTGACGGGTGCAGGTTCTCAGGTTTTTCAAGGTTCCCCCGGAATTTTAAGAATACGGGATACATTGAAACCGGGAAGAAGGCCCCCCCGTTTTGAAAGCGGGGGCCGTCCTGGAGGAGATTACGATAGGCTTGTCAGAACAGAGCAGAATCTCCCACTTCCTGCAAAATCTGGAAGATCCGTGAAGATCCGGTCCTCCCGTGAGAGGATACTTTAGGTTTTCATTCCCTGATGTCCGAGGGACAACGCTGCCTTGTTGATGGCGGAACGTAATTCTTTGGGGTTGAAGGGTTTTGCGACAAAATCGAAGGCGCCTTTGACCAATGCCTCCCGGGCCACATCGATGGTGGCAAAGGCCGTGATCATGATCACCCTTGACGGGATGTCATGCTCCATGATGTAGTCCAGGATCTGAATGCCATCGACCTCGTCCATCCTCAAATCCGTGACAACAATGTCGAAGACTTTTTCCTTTAGACGATCCAGGGCGGCCTGGGAATCGGTATAGGTTTCCACGGCAAAACCATATTTTTCCAGCCCCGGTTTCAGACGCTTGCCCACGATCGGTTCATCGTCAATGATCATCATGGAAATCTTTTCCACAGTTGAGGAAACAGCCTGATCCGAAGATTTTGCAGAATCTTCCGTTTTGGCATCGTTCACACTGATTTCGGATTTCACCACCATGATTTTATCCATTGCCAGTTTTGTCTTCCTATCAAGATCTTCCCCGGTCAGTTTGAATCCGGATTCATCCTCTCCTGCTTCCGCTTAGGTGATTCGCATCAGCCAGTCATGGATTTTATGTTTTATGTTTTATTCTTCCATCCCTCTCTCCCGGTTGCGATGTCACAGACGCTGAAATCTTCATTAATATCAGTAATGGGAGCGTAGAATGTATCCACAAAATTACTAGGATCAAAAAAAACAAAAATGCGAAGGCTCAAAAGATAAATTTCAGGGCCTCCTTATTCCCAAAAACTCTGCATCATTGAAGGCGGAATAGAGAGAACCTGACTAGCGGTCTGTTCAACTTTCCTCTTGGATTTCAGATCTTCCAGTACTTTTAAAAAATTTTATGCCCCTTGAATCTCTCTGGATTCACGGATTCCTGAGTCAAGTTGATCGAGAAACCTCGTAATTTTACGGATTGGTGTACTTTGTTAACCGAAATAGACTTCGGAACCTTGGGAAGCCATTCCTAGATTAAGAAAAAGAAGCATTAATTTAAAACAAGATACATAGAGACTCAATGCCGATGACGCCTAGGGAACGGGTATTGACAACCCTTAATCACGAAGAACCGGACCGCGTTCCTCTTGTGATTGGAGTCAGCAACGCTACCGGGATCAAGATGAAACCCTATCAGGAGATGAAACAGATCCTAAAGGTTCAGGCCCCTGACCGATATCTTTACGACTGGCCTGAATTAGGAACCGCGGAAATCGATGAAGAAACACTTTGCCGGTTGCATGGAGATGTTCGCGGTGTACTTGACCTGGAACCGGAAAGGGTGCGACTTCAGCACCGTGAACGCGAACCGCATTCCGACTGTATCGATTCCTGGGGCAGTGGTCAGGTGGAAATCGAACCTGGTCAATGGTGTCCGGGAGTCCACCCCCTCAAACAGGCACGCGATGAGGAGGACCTCGAACTTTACCCGGGTTGGCCCGACATGAATGACCCGACCCGTATCGCACACGTGCGTGAGCAGGCCATGCGACTGGCCGAGGAGAACCGTTATGCGATCCTGGCAACCCCCTGGCTTCTGTTTCCATTCGAAAGGGCCCATGCGATGCAGGGGATGGAGACCTACCTCCTCAATATGGCCATGGATCGGGAGTTTGCCCGCGCCATGTTGGTCAAAATTGCAGGATACTGTAAACAGTTGATGGGACGGTTCCTTGAGGAACTGGGAGAAAATGTCGACATGATTAAAATCGGGGATGACCTGGGGACCCAGAAAAGCCTGATGATTTCACCGAAAATGTACCGTGAGATCCTCAAACCAATCCATGCGGATTTCATTCAATTCATCCGGGAACGAACCAAGGCCAAGATCTTTTTTCATTCCTGCGGCGATGTAGAACCTTTGATCGAGGATTTCATTGAAATCGGAGTCGACATCTTAAATCCTATTCAGGCTTCATCCGGAAAAATGTCGGACCTGCCGGCTCTCAAGAAAAATTATGGAGACAAAATAGTCTTCTGTGGTGGCATCGACTCCCACAGGATTCTTCCTTTTGGAACCCTGAAGGAGATCCGTGAAGAAGTGCGCCGTGTGATGGAGATCCTCGGCCCGGGAGGAGGGTGCATGATCAGTTCGGTTCATACCGTGATGAACGACGTTCCACCAGAAAACGTCATCGCCATGGCGGAGGCGGTCGAGGAATTCGGCCAGTACCCGATTTCATGAAACCCTCATCCACCATAGTCTAGGTCTTTTTCTCCTCACCAACTCTATGTTTCAGGAGGTCCCTACCATTTCATGAGGGCGGCACCCCAGGTGAATCCAGAGGCGAAGGTTGCCATCAAAACCGTGTCACCCGATTGGATCCTGCCGTCCCGAACCGCTTCATCGAGGGCGATCGGCACCGAAGCCGAAGCGCAGTTGCCGTATTTCTGAATGCTGTTATCAACCTTTTCAGGGTTCATTCCAGTGATTTTCACCACGGCTTCGGTGATGCGCATGTTGGCCTGGTGCGGTATGAAGTAGTCAAGATCTTCGACGCTCATCTGGTTTTCTTTAAGAATCGTCTTGGAAACCCGGGTTATACAGGAAACGGCTTCTTTGAAGACAACCTTCCCGTTCATTTTTGGATAATGCAGCCCTTGATCAATCATCTCGTGGCTGATCCAGGGATCGTAAGCGGTTCCTGGAGCAGACAGGCAGAGTTCGTCTGCAAAACTTCCATCCGCATGAAGATCGACGTCGATGATCCCATGCTCTTCGCCCTCAGACTCACCCAGAATCACGGCAGCGGCACCGTCCCCGAATAGGACACTGACATGGCGGCCATGATCGCTCCACTCCAGCCCCGTGGAATGAATTTCCGTGCTCACCAGCAGGATCTTCTGATACTGACCAAGCCGAATGTAGGCATCCGCGACCGAAAGACCATAGAGGAATCCCGTACACTGGTCCCTCACATCCAAGGCTGGAACTCCAGGGATCCCCAGTCTTTGCTGTATGTAACAACCGGTGCCAGGGAAAAAATGTTCCGGAGTCTGGGTCGTGCAAATGATGAAATCGATGTCCGTTTCTTGTAATCCTGATGCTTCCAGTGCCTTCAGGATTGCTTTGTGTGCGATTTCGGAGGGTTTTGTGTTCGGAGGACAAAATCGCCGCTCACGCACCCCCGTTCGCTGCTGAATCCATTCATCACTGGTATTCAAACGTTTGAGCAGGTCCTCGTTGGTGACCACGTTTTCAGGTACATAATGCCCTGTACCCAGAATCCTTGATTTCTTCATAAGCCATCATTGTTTTCATGTGAAACCTCATTTGATGTTTCAAACCATATCTGAATTTCAAAATACTTCCTTTATCAATGATTTGCCAACACCTCATAATTTTATGAATTGGTGAATATCGAAGTCTTGATCTTTCTCATCGACTTCATTGTTGCTATGTGAATGGTTTTTCAACCTTGCCTCGTCAAATCAGATTTCCTTCAACATCATGCTCCTTAAATGATGCATCCAAAAAATCCCTAATCATGGGGTTGATCCATTCAGGATGCGTGAGGGGAGCGTTGTGCCCTGCACCCGTTACTTTTTCAAACTGCCAGTGTGGGCAGGCCACTTCCAGCAATTCCGAGATTTCAAGAATGCTCCGAACCGTCTTTGGATCATAGATCAGCAAAGTCCTCACAGGGAGGCTTTGGATATCTTCCAGGGTGGATTCTTCTTCGAGACTACCCCATTCATAAAAATTGGGTTTTAAACCTTCAATGAAGGCATGTCTTCGATTTTCAGGCATTTTGTTCAGTGCACCCTGTCCTATCCAGTAATCTGCAAAAATTTCTGCAACACGATTCCACTCCTGTCGTGATCCATGATATCGCACCATTTCACTTAGTTTGAGGGGTTCACGATAAGCTTCCATTCGGTGGTTTTGCCTGAGCAAATAGAAAGGATTGGGCTCAAGCAATATGAGGCTCTTTGTTTTTTCTGGGAAACTCATGGCTGCCTTCAAAGCGACCGACCCTCCGTAGGAATGTCCCACAAAGTGCACCTTTTGAGCTACCATTTCCTGAAGAACGAGAACCAACTGGGCTTGGTCGGAGAGGCTCAAGGTCCTCTGTCCTGACCATGAAGTGGTTTTACCGTATCCCATCAAGTTGACTGCCAAAACCTGATACTTATCCTTGAGAGATCCTGTCAGAGACTTCCATTGACGATTTCCACTGACACTGCTGTGAATCAAAATCACCGGAACTCCCTGGCCTTCTTCTAGGTAGTCTATCAGCAATCCATTTTTTTCAAGAACCGGCATGTCTTAACCAATCACTGTGTATTGAGTCTCAGTTCCATCCGCCAGATCCAAAACATAGTCGTATTGAAACCATCCATCGACAGGTTGTTTCCTGATCATGTCGTGATTAACCCGGACCCATTGTAGATCACGGAAAAACCCTGCTTCATGAAAGGTTTGAAGTGCTTGCTCATCCTTGGCTCCGACCCACTGCCGATAGGCCACACGAAAAGATTTTTGTTCCTTGAATTCATCCATAACCATTTCCCTGCCGAGGGAGTAAACATAGACCAGTTCAACAATCCATAACCGGTAATGGATAGGAATCGTTCCGGTGATGTTCCTCTGGGAGGTACCATAAATCGGGAAATTCCTCAGTTCCGGATTGAAGTTAAATTCAGACATGATCGAGATAGTTAATGACTATGTTTCAAATGCTTCAATTTAATGCAATCAGGCTTGTTTCCTGTTTCAGGTAATCCACAAAATAGGACTAGCGCTGCCCCGGTTTAATCTGGATAGATGCCACTAGGAGGCATGACGTGTATTCCGTCAGTAGTCCCACGATGGTGAGGTTTCTGAACTTTTCAGCATCGGGACTGCTGAACTTAATTTTTTTCTTTCAACCAAGCATCGATTTGGTGGTCCACCAGTGAGAGGGGTTCCATCGATTCCCTCCATCGTTTGAATTTCTTCGTATGCTTGAATTTCGATTTCTTACGCCGGGGAACCTCTGTCCTGGAAATATCAGAATATAACAAGGCTTTGCCTTCGCCACGCGGATTTTTCTTCCAGCGTTCCTCGTATTTTTTCCAAGGATCATCCCACGACAGTGAAATGGTTCGTTTGGGCTCAACACCATTTTCCATCAGACCTCCATGTCTCAGGGGATTTTTAAAAAGGTGAAGAATAACAGGGTTCCGAATAGGGTCAAGAAGGGAATTATTCCATCATTATTTCAAGAGCATAACAACATGAGTCAATAGGTGAGAAGAAAATGGTAGTTGAATTTATGTCAGTTAAAACAGGAATGCCATTTTGTCATGACAAACGTAATTTGTCTGCCTTTTGCATTTTGGGAGAACCCTCGCGGTATAGCCTGCCAAGATTTTCTCCACCCCTTTCGGATTGGAGGCACCCACCCCGAAAGGATGGGATCTTGTCCCGTATACCGTGAGGGACCATCCCCCCTTCCACTAATTTCCCATTTTTTCAAAATCACACTAGAAATCACAGTCGAGTCGATAAATAGGTTCTTCATCTGAAGATAACTCATATAATTTCCTGCTCTATCTATAGGCCTGGCTGTGAAAATATAATTTTATCTTTTATATCAATATCTTATATGGTTAGCATTAAATAATTGATATTATTAGTATTGACTAATTTTTTATTTTCGTATTAAATAAAGCCTCATCAATCGACATGCGTCGACATTTCAATTTTTTTTTGGAGCCATAATGAAGAGCCTATTTAAAACTTTTATCTCTATGTTCATGATCGTTGTCTCAACCAGTGCAATGGGAATGGAAGTTAATATTTTATCAGAAAGACAAGAATTTTTACTGAAACCTTTTTTGGATCAATTTGAGAAGGATACAGAAATAAAAGCAAATGTGGTCTACATGAAAAAAGGGGGGTTAGAGAGAATCAAAGCGCAACCAGGAGCTATAGATGTTGTCCTTACGGTTGACATTTCTAACCTGACTAAAATGAATTCAGCAGATTTATTTCAACAATACGAATCTCGTATTGTTGATAAGAATGTGCCCAAACATTTCAGAGGCCCCAATGGTAAATGGACCGCATTAACCGCAAGGGCAAGAATAATTTATCATTCAAGAGAGAGAGTAAAACCATCTGATTTATCCACATACGAAGCACTCTCTGATCCAAAATTCAAAGGAAGGGTTTGTATTCGTTCAGGTTATCATAATTATAATCTCGCATTGATTTCTTCGGTCATCATCACTCACGGTCCGTCCAAGGCAAAAAAATGGTTAAAGGGGCTTAAAGCAAATCTGGCAAGAAAGCCTCAAGGAAATGATAGAGGTCAAGTCAAAGCCATCTACAGCGGGCTTTGTGATGTTTCAATTGGAAACACCTATTACATGGGCAAGATGCTCGACAATCCTGACCAAAGAGGCTGGGCAAATTCTGTTGGTATTTTTTTCCCCAACCAAAATGACCGTGGTACTCATATGAATGTTTCCGGTGGTGCAATTATAAAAACTGCAAAAAATGTGGAAGAAGCAAGAAAATTACTGGAATTCTTAAGTAGTGACCTTGCTCAATTCATGTATGCGCAAGTCAATCATGAGTATCCTGTTAATTCGGACATTCAACTTTCAAGTATCGTTAGATCTTTTGGTTCTAAACAAGAAGGCATCAAAAAAGGTGTCTTTAAAAAAGACAGAATGGATTTGTCCCAAATCGGCAGTAAAAGGCCAGAAGCTGTTAAATTGCTAGACGAAGTAGGTTTCGACCTTTAAAAAATGCATCCTGAGCAGGAAAAGACTATTTTTGAAAAATTATTTGCCGTTGTGGTGATATTACCCTTCGTAGGCATCTATTGTTTGATGGTGTTAATCTAAAATGGATTGGAGGGATGTTTTTAGACTGCTTGGGATGTATCCGGTTTTTGTTATTATTTTTTTATTAGCATATTATTCAATGACATAAAAAGATGTTATCTTTTACAAAAAAAGCAAATAATTTTGATGATATAATTGTTGTCATAAATGATATTTATCCTAAGTATAAAGATTTGTTTGAAAAAATTGTTGCTTGTTTCCAATCGAACGTTGATGCATCAGATTATTTCGTTAGGTATTATCGACAAGCACATCAAGAAATACACGATATTTTAGGTCATGATTTTCCACGTAATACAATTAATGAATTTTTGCATGATTTTTGGTTAATGAGCATAAAATATGATAGAGAAACAAGCAAAGTTTGTATCCCCAGTATTTTTTATAACTTTAACGCAGTTCATTATTATCATTCAATTAAACATGTTATTTCAATGCATGCGTCACATCTTAAAGAATACGATAAACTTTTAGAATCTTTGGTTTTTTATGAGAAATCAAGACATGAACAAAATATATGCGACTGTGAAAATGGTCATAGAATGATCGAAGGGGAAAACCTTAAGGATTTGTTTAATAACTTGATTACTTATTATTTGAACACCAACAAATTTGAAAAAACATATCCACATAACAACACTCTTGCCTATATTAATTAAAATGCTTGATAATCACATACATACATATTCTAATTATTTAAAAATATTATCGAATGATATGAGGTTAAAAATCATTATTGAACTTTCAAAATGTGATCTTTTCTTTTCAGATTTAATGAACAAACTACAACTCAAACAGAGTACTTTATCAAATCATATTTCAAAATTAAAAGAATACGGCATCATTTACACCTTCAACGAAGGAGGATTTATTGAACTAAGATTAAATAAGATTATTTTAAAAAAATATCTTGGTGATGATTTCTTCAAACCTACAACATCATCCAAGAATTATTAATTATTAGCATATAATAATAGTATTATTTATTTTGATATTTTCCATTTACGTATTTTGCTATTTATGAATAATAATGTTCGATAGTTCAACAAAAAAGATGTACTTGATATACTTAAAAGCATATTCGAATTAGAGATGTCAAGTGTGGTCAGATATAGGCACTATTCGATCATGATTTTCGGTGCCAACAGATTGCCCTTGGTAGAATTTTTCATAAATCAAGCAAATGAATCTCTTCCTCATGCAGATTTAGTTGGTGAACATATTACTGGACTTGGGCCACCCCCAATCAATCCGATCAACATCAAAGAATCAAATAGGCATGTTATAAAAGAGATTCTAGAAGAAACACTTGACCACAAAAAAAAGTGATCTCTATTTACTATAGACTGCTAGACAAGGTTTCGAATATGAACGTTTACCTTGAAGAATATGCCAGAACGATGATTCAACAAGAAGAACTTCATTCACAAGATGTTCAAAAGATGCTTAAAGGTAATTCAACTCATTGATCAGACATGAATATCCAATTTGAAAAGAATTTAATCATCACTCATAAATCACGCCCGGGTTGAGATAAGTGTGATAAGGACAAACTGCAACTAAATCTATCTTGTGTATGGCCGGTACTTATCATGCTAAAAATAAATTATCAAAACATCTTCAGTATATTTTAGAACATGAAAAGATTCCGATAGTGATGTATAGTGTCATGTCATGTATATTGGGAATTCATTTCTGACCCTCCTCCTCCTTATACTTTGGGATTGATTTAGTTCATCATCTTATGGTTTAGTGGTCTTGTTTGTTAATTGACCCCGTCATTGTTCATAATCACTTACATCGATATGGAGCCTGCCTAGGTCTAAGCTGATAGAACCTTGAAGGACTCCAACAAGAGTGGCTGAAATCCCATTATCCATCCAACCAATGATGTTTTCATGAAATTATTTAGTATTACCGTTTTGTTCCTTGTTTCATTCTGTTCTGTAAGCATGGCTTATGAAGATATTTTTTACTGTCAGATGAATGAACCTGTCAAAACATCGCTTGATAAAAAATTTACATTTAAAATCAACAGTGACGTCATCCGTTTTCTTCCAGAAGGACATTTAGCTCCTGGTCTCATTACGTATATGAATGAAAATGGCCCATATTTCTTAGCTTATATCAAGCATTCTTCAAATGGATCCTTTGGTGAAATCGAATTTTCACCAGGAAATTCATTTGATGGAAAACATGGTTTATTGAATTATTCGGATCAAAATCTTTCTTTTTCTGCACAATGTTCAAAATTCTGACTTTTCAATAGATTCTCTTCCTGCGTTATCAGGTTTATTTTTTTTTAAATCTTAATAAAACTTCAAAACCCTAAAATTGTAAAAGTTTCAAATGAGGCTAATTAAACTCGTTGCAGCCATTTTCGGTTTGGTTATCATAGGTGTTGTAGCTCTCATCATCATCGATGTGAGTTCCTATTTTGGTATGCTTTCTTCAGAAGATCCTGTCCCCCAGACTTACCAAGCTCCTTCGGAGGCAAATATCACATTACGAAGTGACATCGTCTTTCTTTCTGCTTCAGAAATGGCCAAGAAAATCCGTGAGGGAGCACTGACTTCCGTCGAGGTGGTGGAAGGCCATCTGAGCCAGATCTACGCCTTCAACCCACAGGTGAATGCGGTCGTCACTGTCGATGCAGAAGGAGCTCTGGAACGTGCAAACAAAGCGGATCAAGCTTTTCAAAAAGGCAAACTTTGGGGCCCTCTCCATGGAGTTCCCTTCACGGTCAAGGATCATTTTTCGACCCAATCCATCAGAACCACCAGTGGATTTGGCCCATTAGCTGACATGGTTCCCGAAAATGACTCAACGGTTGTGGCCCGCTTGAAGGAGGCTGGAGCAATCCTGCTTGGCAAAACGAACATGCCCCCACTTGCCACATGCTGTGGAACCACCAACCTGATCTTTGGGAGGACCAACAATCCTTGGGATTTAAATCGAACCGTAGGAGGAAGTTCTGGAGGATCAGCGGCAGCCTTGGCAACAGGAATGACTCCGATTGAAGTTGGAAGTGATCAAGGAGGTTCCATCAGAATCCCAGCACATTACAACGGGATTTTCGGTCTGAAACCGTCAGAACATCTGATCTCGTTTTATGGTGCCTTGATGCCTGGAATGGACAGTCTGATTCCGAAGATGCAGGAGCTACATACCGCTCGACATCTTATTCACCTCGGGCCAATGACCCGCTCCATTGAGGATCTTCAGCTCTTGCTTCCAATCTTGGCAGGACCAGACCCGAAAGATGTCGATGCTATAGACATCCCCATTCTTTTTCCAAAGCCTAAACCTTTAAAAAAACTAAAAATTGCCTGGCTCAAAGGTCTACCCGGTCAATTTGTTGGCCAAAGCACGGACAAGATCTCTATGGCAAGTTCCAAAGTCCTCAACAATTTTGTGGAAAAGTTAGAAGCTGCAAGCATTCCTCTAGAACAAAGGAAACTCTCTTCAGAATATATGAATCGTGCCCGGATGACTTGGGGTAGCCTGGTCAGTATGGAATATGATTTCTTTGCTCCTGCACTTCTCCGCATCGTCGAGTCTGTTACCGGTAACCCTTATGCTGTTTTTCCTTATTCCTATGAAAAATACCAGTACCTTCTAACAGACCGTGATCGACTGATTTCTCACATGGACGAATACATGGCAAATTTCGATGCCTTGCTCCTTCCCGTAACATTAGACGCAGCTCATGAACATTTAGAATCAAAATTTGAAAACGGTATGCTGGCAAACTTAATGGAGAATATCACCATAGATGGTCAGGAGGTCATGGTAGCTGTTGCTGAATTGTCTTACCCAATTTTGTTTAACCTAACTGGCAATCCTGTGGTGGTCATCCCTGCAGGCTTCACAGAATCTGGCCTTCCAGTTGGAATTCAGGTGGTTGGTCAACGATGGCGAGACGCAGAACTTCTTGTAGTGGCTAAACAGCTTTTTGAAATCGCTGGTGATTTTCAGCATCCCCCAGATTATAAACAATAAACTTTCTTCAAATGCCTCTTCATTCACTCTGAGCGAACAGTATTATCATTTGAATGACTGACAAAAACTAATTCAGGAGACAATCATGCCCTTAAAAAAGAACAAAAAAAAAACCATCATCATATTGTCGTCTCTTGTCATAGTCATTGTCATTGGAATCGCAACAGGAGTCATTACTTTTGAACCACCTGAGGATTCAAAGAATTTAAACAGAGCACAAAAAAAGAGTGATGAATGCTTTCAGAAATTGAAACTGAAATTTGACAATAAAAAATTAATGGCCATCTCCTCAAAGAAGAAATGGAATCAGTCTTGGTGTGATTTTTTGTGAAAGAAAGCGTATTCCTCTTTGATGGGAGAAGTCTTCACTCTTGACGGTTCAACCGTTCCCAGATTTTTTGAGGGTAGAGGGGCATATCAATTTGGGTAATGCCTTTTTCGGAGAGGGCATCCAAGACGGCATGAACAATTGCCGGAGGGCCTGCCACAGCACCAATTTCTCCTGTCCCCTTGGCTCCCAGAGGATTGGTCAGACAGGGAGTCTCTTCAAAAAGACTTCCTGACAGAGTGGGTAAGTCATCCGCACGGGGCAGAGCATAATCCAGGTAGGATCCCGTCAGCAGTTGCCCGGTTTTGTCATATTCGGTCCGTTCCAGGACTGCCTGCCCTAAGCCGCTGGCAATCCCTCCCTGCACCTGGCCATGGACGATCATCGGGTTGACGGCCTTGCCCACGTCGTCGATGCTGGTATAGCGCTCAAGACGGACCGAACCCGTTTCCGGATCGATTTCCACTTCAGCAACATGACATCCGTTGGGCCAACTTCTTCCTGTGAGTTCCTTTTTCCTCTTCACGGAAATTTGTTTTTCGGGTTGCCGGACACAAAGTTCGAACAAACCAATGCCGACATGTGTCCCTTTGACTTGGAAAGCTCCCTGGTGATATTCAATATCATCTTCAGAAGCTTCCAATTCGGAGGCTGCCAATTTCCGGCATTCGTCAAGAAAATCCTCAGTACCACGGATGATGGCATTCCCTCCGACAAAAAGGGATCGGGATCCAACACTGCCGTGCCCCTCCACAAGGTCCGTATCACCCTGAATCAAGTTCAATTGATCGACAGGAAGCTGAAGTTGTTCTGAAAAGATCTGCAGGTAGGAAGTCGCAATCCCCTGCCCCATCGGCTGAGTTCCGGAATAGAGAGTGATGCTTCCCGATGCATCTGCTACGATGGTCACGGTTTCATTGAGTTCAGAACCGGTCCATTCAATGTAGCAACCGATTCCACGACCACGTAGTTTGCCTGATTCACGGGACATTTCCCTGCGTTCATCGAAACCGTTCCAGTCCGACTGGCGGAGTGCTGCATCCATCACCTTTTCAAACTCACCACTGTCGACACTCTCTTCCATTGGTGTGATGTAGGGCATTTGTTCAGGCTTTACCATATTGCGTCGGCGCAGTTCCGAAGGATCCACTCCTATCTCCCGCCCTGCCTGGTCCATCAAACGTTCGGTGAGGTAAATCCCTTCAGGTCTTCCGGCACCACGGAAAGCTCCCAGTGGAGCCGTGTTGGTCATCACGCAGCGAGTATTCATGTAGACTTCTGGAATGTGATACATTGAGGTGATCACACTCGGACTCAGTCGAAGGGGTATGAACATCCCCGGGTTGATCAGATACCCCCCCACATTGGCCAATGTCTCTGCACGAAGAGCCAGAATGTTCCCATCCGCATCGAAAGCCATTTCGGCAACCGTCTCCTGATTACGGGCATGCAGGGTAGTTTGGAATTCGTCGCTCCGTGTTGAACGCCAGCGGATGCTGCATCGGAGTTTTCCGGAAGCATAAACCAGTGCCGCATCTTCCGGATAGAGAGGAGTTTTCGTGCCGAACCCTCCCCCGATGTCATGAACCACAATGCGGAACTGCTCCTGATCTTCCTGAAACATGTGTGCCAGTCCCGTTTTCAACCTCCAGGGAGCCTGATGCCCTGCATAAAGGGTGCGTCTTCCTGTGTTAGGTTCGTATTCACAGATCGATGTGCGTGGTTCAATTGGATTTCCCACCAGCCTTGGATTGACCAGTTCCAATCTGGAAACATATTTTGCTTTTTTGAAACATTCATCCACCGCTTGTTCGTCCCCTAGGGATTTGGCAGCAGCTATGTTGTCTGAGATTTCTTCCCAAAGCTTCGGAGCACCCGGCTCAGCGGCCTCTTTCATCGATGTCAGGACCGGAAGTTCCTCATAATCGACTTCGATGCATTCTGCAGCTTCCAGAGCCTGCTGAGGCGTTTCCGCCACCACCATGGCAACGGCCTGTCCCATGAAACGTGCCGCATCAGTGGCCAGTGGATAATATGGAGCAGAAGCTGCAGCGGAGCCATCTTCGCGGATGAAAGGCATGGTGACGGGAACCGGCTGGACTCCATCCCGAATCAGGTCTTCACCAGTGAAGATACCGATCACCCCGGGCATTACCCGTGCTTCCTCCGTTTGGATGCCCCGAATCCGGGCATGTCCGTAGATGCTTCGGAGAAAATGAAGGAAGACCTGCCCTTGTAGATCCCGGTTGTCCACAAATTGGCCCTGGCCACGCAAAAGTCTTTCGTCTTCAAAACGTCTGACGGAGTCGCCCTTCTTCAAAATTCCATTCATACCCTAAGGCTACTAATTGAGGTTTGTAATTCGCTTCTGAATGTTGGATGTTTCATATCAGATTTTAAATTCGAAGATGAATCCTAACACATTTGGTTGATTCAAGCCCAACTGAAAACAGGAAGCCAAATGTCATTAAAAAAGCACAATGGTCATCCATTGTTTCATCACTATTTCTTAAATAATTAAGCATCACCATGAAGATTTCACTCACTGAAAAACGAAGGCTGGGGAGTTCGGGCCTCAAAGCCAGTCCGCTCTGCCTCGGCACCATGATGTTCGGCAGCAGAACTGATGAGCAGGAATCACGAGCAATCATCGAACATGCCTATGGAGCCGGAGTCAATTTCATCGACACCGCGGATGTTTACAACAAAGGAATTTCTGAAGAAATCGTAAGTCGAGCGATCGGCCCCAACCGTTCCGAATGGGTTCTTGCAAGCAAAGTGGGTAATCCCATGGGAGAGGGCCCACACCAGAGAGGCCTGAGCCGTAAATGGATGCTGGAAGCCATCGAATGCAGCCTAGACAGGTTAAAAACCGATTATCTCGATATCTGGTACCTCCATCTTCCCGATCCCGAAACTCCAATCGAGGAAACTCTGGAAACCATGTCCCAGGTCCTTCGTTCTGGAAAAACACGCTACTGGGGAATCTCGAATTTCCGGGGATGGCAGGTAGCAGATATTTGCCTTACTGCAGACCGCCTTGGAGTTCCTCGTCCGATCATCTGCCAACCCTATTACAATGCCATGAACCGTATGCCTGAAGTGGAAGTCCTTCCTGCTTGTGGAGCCTATGGGTTGGGGGTCGCTCCCTATTCTCCTTTGGCACGAGGCATCCTCACAGGAAAATATAACGTGGGAAGCAGTCCTGACCAAAGTACAAGACTCGGACAAAAAGACGGAAGGATGCTGGAAACGGAATTCAGGGAAGAGTCCCTTCAGCATGCACGGACGATTTCTGAGCACTGCCAGAAACGTGGCATCAGTACGATCTCATTTGCCCTGCTCTGGCTGCTGAATAATGCACTCGTCAGCAGCGTTATCGCCGGCCCCAGGACCCTGGAACAATGGCAGACCTACTGTAGCGCTTTGGATGCTGAATTCAAAGAGGACGATGAAACCCTTTTAAATCAACTGGTATCCCCAGGACACCCTTCGACTCCAGGATACAACGACCCAAAATACCTCATCACCGGACGTCCCCTGCTTGATTGAATCCCCTGTGAGCACTGAATTGCTCCCTGGATCGAACTGACTCCTCTGGAAGCAGGATGGCCTTTTAACGTTTGCGTTGGCTCACACTAGGGGTGCTGATTGCAACTCCAGTAGGAGTCTATCTTTTGAGCATCCTGTCTGAAATGCCCATCCGATAGCTTGTCCTCACACTGATTATGATCACCAGTCTTCTTCTTTTGAAAGGTTACCGTCTGAAGGGATCTGAATCCGGAATACGGCTCACATTCGGTCTAGGGCTTTTGTCTAAGTGGGTCAATAGAACCGCGGCATTCAGCGGCCTTCCCATAGTCCTTTTTATCCTTTCCACTTCTATGGGCGTTTCTATTTCACGGGCATCCCTGGTTGCCTGCTTTATTTCTCAGATTTCATCGCGTTGGGATTTTCCGGATTGAACCACTTGATCAGTACCGCCCTGCTCCAGCGCACAGTCTGTTTTCTTCCCCTGCTGGTGTTGGGTATCAGTCTCGGACATCACGGTTTCATCAAATCCAACCCGAAAACCTTCAGGAATTTTACCCTCGGACTGATGATTAGTCTATGCCTGTTGGGGATGGTCAAGATGATTGTTTTCTCTGACTGATGCTTGACTCGAATGATGGTTTATCAGAAATGATTATCCCAAGCTTTCCAAATCCACCTGAATCGCGCTGACCGCTGCCAAGAGGACGATGTCGTCCACGGAAGCACCACGGGAGAGGTCATTGACCGGTCTTTGGAACCCCTGGGTGACGGGGCCTACCGCCTGGGCACCTCCAAGGTATTGGGCCAGTTTGTAGCCAATGTTGCCAGAATCAAGGCCGGGAAAGATCAAAACATTGGCATTTCCCTTGAGTGGGGATTCGGGGCATTTACGAAGGGCGACATCCGGCGAAAGAGCCGCATCCAACTGCAATTCTCCATCGACGGCTAAATCGGGTTCCCTCGTTTTCAAAATTTCCAGAGTCTTCCTTACTTTATCGACCCGTCCGTGTTTGGCACTGCCATGGGTGGAGAAAGAAAGCAGGGCCACGCGCGGTTCCAAATTCAGCAAACTTCGGGTGTTCTGCGCTGTAAGTCTTGCAATATCAGCCAGTTCCTCCGGTTCCGGTTCCACCATCAAGGCACAGTCTGCAAAAACCAGGACCCTTTCTGGAGGTCCGGGAAAGATCATCAGGAAAAAACTGGAGGGTTGAGAAACTCCTTCCTGCAAACCAACGGTCAATGAGACCGCAGTGATCACCTGGCCTGTGGTTTTGGTCGCACCAGCAACCATTGCATCAACCCTACCCAAGCTTAGAAGCATCCCTGCAAGGTAAAGCGGGCGGCTCATCAGGCGCAGGGCCATTTTTTCATTCACTTTGCTTCGTCGCGAGGCGTAAATTTCTGCCAACTCTTTGGCTTGGGGATGGTCGACTGGACTGACACATTCAATGCTGCTGACTTTGGCTTTTGGATATTTCCCCTCGAGTTCTGTTGCATCTGCGAAAACCACTGGGATGCCCATTCCACGTTCACTGATTTGAAATGCAGCCTGGAGAATACGTTCATCCTCTCCTTCGGGAAACAAAATCCTTTTCGGATTTTCACTTGCTTTGTGGAGGAGTTCTTCCCTAATTGACATTTAAGGATTAATGGAGGAGTTATTTTATTAATTCTGTGATTTAAAATAAAGCAGGTCAATTGGACATGCTAACCCGGATCATTCCTTTGTTGCGAACAAAAAGGACTATAAACACATTCATCCTACAGTAAGCATTTAATAAATTAATTATTGATAGATGCGTTGTCATGATTCATGGACTAAAGAAGGAACAATCAGAATTTTGCCGTTTCGATCCACCTATAGGGCCGATGCTCAGGAAACTTCGGTCCTCCTTGAAACACCAGGGATAAACCGATCAACCTTCGGCTTTGACTCAAACGACGATCCTTCCCAGGGCAGGAAGGAAGGTATGAAATTCAACGGGTACAAAAAACAAACAATTAGCATCCCGTGTTCGGTTTCACATCTTTAGGAATTTATCAGGCAGGAAATTTCCGTAAGGGGAATGGTATTCAACTTTTCGCAAACTGGATCAACTCTCTCAGATCATGAGAGATACTGTAAGCACTTTAAATAGTTTAGGCGCAACTAGAGGTGTGCCTAGTCAAGGCAGAAGAAAACTTTGTTTGCTAATGGACACCCTATATCTAACGAATCTCTCAGAAAAATAATAAGTGAAAATCAAACACCCAAATGACCACAACAAAATCTCGGGCAGCTAGAACACAATTTGTTTTCACTGCATACCCATTTAATAAGCCCGACAGGGGAGTATTGATTCATTATTTTTTGAATTATTGTGCTTTCAGCTATTTGCTCCTGAGAAATTAAATATGGAAGATTCCCTTCTCTTTGGATCTTTTTCTCTTTAAGGGCCCAAAAGGGGATTGAGGAACTACACCATTCCATTTTTTCCTTTTTGCAAGAAGTGTTTTTTGGTGGAAAAAATAAAAAAAGCATTCAAAGCATTTTTGCTGATCATTTTAATCGGATGGTTGGCTTATCCCATTCGTAAATTTACCTAGATGAGATGAGGATTCAGGAAGTGATTTATTCCAACCATTTAAAACTCACAGGATCCGGTCCTCTCCAGAGCAGTGTTGCGTTTTTCAAAGATACAGGCATTTGAATTCCTTACACCCGGTTCTCCTGTAGTAAAAACCATTAAGGCGCCCATATATTGTGCACCTTCATGAAGGTCGGTGAAATTGGAGGTTTACTCTACTTTTATACCGAAGGCTCCCTAGGAAAGGGAAAGAGAAAGAGAAAGGGAAAGGGCAACATACCCCAGACTAAAATTCATCACCCCCCTCTGAATCAATGACAATTGAAGGATGAAGATGGATTTTTCTCAAAGGGATGTTTAACATTACGCCCTCAAGCAATTATACCATGTAGAAATTCGAACAACTCATCTCTATTCAATGCTGATCCAGGTATTCAACACAGGAAGTTCTTCCATTAAATTTGCACTTTTTCAGCATCAGCCAAAGTCGAAATTAATTTCTGGAATCTTGGAGAAAATCGGAGAAGTCCCTTCTGTCCTGAAATTTCAAACATCTCTTTCTTTAGCAAAAAGGATCGATTTCCCGGAAGGTTGTGCCGATCACAAAACCGGGATCCGACACATTCTAGAATTTCTGGAAGATGAGGGAAAAGCATGGGGTTCTCCCGAAATGATCGTGCATCGAGTGATTCACGGAGCGAATGCATTTCGACAGGCAACATCCCTCAATCAAGAAGTGATGAAAGTCATTCGAGAAATGATTCCTATGGCAAGGTTACATCATCCTGCCAGCCTGACCTGCATCAAGGAAATCACGAGGCGGTTCCCGGAAATCCCTCAAACCGTGGTTTTCGATACTTCCTTTCATCAGACACTGCCTGAATATGCCTGGCGTTATGCCTTGCCACGAGAAGTCTGCAAGGAACACGGAATTCGCCGTTATGGGTTCCATGGCATTTCTCATCAATCTGCATTGAAACAAGCATCCGAATTTCTTGGAAAGCCTACCTCGAAACTGAACATGATCACGCTTCATCTTGGCAACGGTGCGAGTATCTCAGCCATTGAACAAGGTCGATGTGTTGATACCACGATGGGGATGACTCCCCTGGAGGGACTGGTGATGGGAACACGCCCTGGAGACCTGGATCCAGGAATTTCGAGTCTACTGCAAGGTAAAGGCTGGAGTGCAGAACAATATGAGCAGATGCTCAATCACGATTCCGGGATGAAGGGACTCTGCGGAAGCAATGACTTCCGTGAGATCCTCCTGAAAATGGAACAGGGGAATTCTGAAGCGTTATTGGCTTTGAATCTTTATTGTTATCGGATTCGGAAAACGATTGGCGCTTATTGCGCAGTGGTTGGCCCCGTAGATGCCCTGGTCTTTACCGGAGGAGTTGGGGAAAATTCTTCATGGGTCCGCGAGCATTCCTTAAAAGGCCTGGAGTGGATGGGACTCCAACTGGATCCCGATTTGAACCATAACTCCGAGGCCTCTTGTGCCATCAATTCCAAGGATAGTTCAATCGATATCCTGGTCTTACCTTGTCAGGAAGAATGGGAAATGGCTAGCCAGGCTGCAGAAATGTTCTACAAAAATAATCCCTGATCCATCCGACATGATCTGAAAATAATTCTAGCACTTCCCCATATCCCCTATGAAATTTGATCTAGAAAAAATTCGCGCCCAATTTCCAGCCCTTGCCATAACCGATGAGGGAAGGCCCAGGGTTTACCTGGATAATCCTGCCGGGACACAGGTTCCACTCCAGGTGATTGACCGCATGCGTGACTATCTGATCCAGTGCAATGCCAACCAGGGAGGGCATTTCAGCACAAGTCTGGAATCAGACAGGATTCTTGAGGAAGCCCATCATGCGATGGCCGACTTGCTCCATGCCCGGAGTTCCACGGAAATCATTTTCGGTGCCAACATGACCACGTTGACCTATGCAATGTCCCGTTCGCTGGGAAAACACTTCGGAAAAGGCGGTGCCCTACTGCTGACAAGGATGGATCATGACGGCAATATCGCTCCGTGGCTCCAACTGTCAGAAGACCTTGGAC
>Ga0208411_1000882_pt1 | contig 21667 bp, 21 predicted proteins | sample ETN01SmetaG_4_FD_185793 | JGI IMG/M metagenome (GOLD analysis project Ga0208411, IMG submission 185793) | Marine microbial and viral communities from oxygen minimum zone, Eastern Pacific Ocean - ETNP2014F12-01SV261 (SPAdes) (version 2) | ecosystem: Environmental > Aquatic > Marine > Oceanic ... | reverse complement strand
ACCTTGAAACGCAAAGACATTTCTTTCAGGCAAGCGAGGTTCATCTCGTGATATTGAGAAGGATAATTAGAAACACAATGCAATAGAATAATATTTTCATTTCCCGTGAGCCGAATCGCCTTCAAGGCCACTTCGATTTCTTCATTCGTTCCCATACCCGTCGAAAGAACGATGGGCAAAGCTGTCTCTCCAACACGTTTCAAAAGCGAGAGATAGGTAAGGTCAGGCGACGCAATTTTGATAGCAGGCATTCCAAGTTCTACCAACATATCAAGCGAACCTTCATCAAAGGGTGTTGAAAATAGAGGAACACCCAACTCCTTGGAATATTCAAACAAGCTCTCGTAGTCCTTTCGAGTAAGTTGGTAACGTTGAAAAAATTCGTGTAGAAAAATTTTGCGATCTGGTTGATCGGGGTCCCTAGCCTTGACCGTTTTGGAAATTAATTCGCTACCGATGAAAGTTTGCAACTTGACAATATCAGCACCATTCTGCCCTGCCGACTTTATCATCTCGCGAGCTAAGTCGACATCTCCATTGTGATTAAACCCTATCTCAGCAACAATCAGAGGTGCCTTATGGGCCCCGAAGGGTCTCCCGCAAAAAATAGTTTCGTTTTTATCGTTCTGGAAGGAGTACAAGGAAAACCGGAAGTTGTTAGGTAAATGAATTGAGGAATTACAACCTAGTTTTTATTCTAACTGACTTATTATACACTATATTGAGCTATTGAAACCACCATGGAGGAATACCTTGAGCCAAACTTACAATGTTTTAATTGCGACCGAACTAAAGGGTATTAGTGAAGATGCGGAAAAGGAAATAGGTATGCGTCTTGAGGAGCACGGCTTGGAAAAAATACCCACCCTGAACTCCACCTGGGAGATAAAGTGCACCGCTGAAGATGAGTCCGAAGCGAAAGATCAGGCAATCCAAATTTTCGTAAATGTCTGTCGAACTTATCCCTTCGAGCTTCGTATGGTCGTACAAGCTGGAATATCTCAAATTATACGACGAAAAAAAACATTCGAATCTTGATCTTGAGAAAGCGTACCCACCTATTTAATGGCAATTATTTTAACTGTGATAGGATATTGATAAATTAGTTTTTTTATTTTTCAGCAACCTTGTGACTCTACCTACTCTCATTTGAGGCAGGATTGGTCTAGGCTTATATGGGTTTTGTCCGTTAAGGTTGAAAACCAGAAAAGCATTGATACCTACAGAACTTAAATGAACATTATTTTAAACAGCTACTGTAACCTGAAATGCAATTACTGCTTCGCTGATGAGTACATGGAAGAAAATGTGCAGACTCCGGGCAAATCTATGGATTTCAACTATTTTACAAACGACCTACTTCCTAAGATCAAAAATACTCCCGTTATCAATTTTATGGGAGGCGAACCAACCCTCCACCCACAGTTCAACGATATTTTCACCCAAACACTTGATGCTATGCCTTCTTACACGTCTCTGGGGTTATTTACAAATGGATTGATGGGTGACAAAGTTCTGGACACACTCGTTAATGTTATCGGACGTGATGGGGCTCTCAAAAGAAAAATTACTTTTTCAGTTTTACTAAACTGGCAGACAGTTGATAATATTTCCGAAAAGAATCATGCGCGGTGTCGAGAAGTTGCCGAAATGTTGATGCGTAAGAACGGGTACAGCATTACCTTCAGCATTAATCTATATTCAAAAGACCAAGATATAGAAACGCAATGCAAAGAAATAGATTCAATTTACCAAAAAGTGGGTTTACCAAAAGATCAACAATATCGCATTAGGGTGAGCCCAGCTTTTCCAATAGTAGGAGGTGAATCCAATATTTATCTACCTATACAGGATTATCCAAGGCTAGGAAGGAAAATATTTCAACTCCTTAAAAAATTTCCACAGATGGCCTTTAGATTTGACTGCTCCTTCCCACCCTGTTTTCTAGACGAGATTGGAGAGGATGAAACCGATTTGGTTCAGAGGTTTTATTTCCATGGTTTTAAACAGGTTCCCGAACTAGATGAATGGAAAACCCAAGACCTCTATTTTGGATGCGCGGATGGCAGTCCAATGGATATAGATTCAAAAGGCGATTGCTTCAACTGTTTTCCTTTTCATGAAATGCAATTAGGCAACGTCAGTGAATTTAAAGAAGTCAACTCGATCGCCACGGCTCGCATGGGCGCAAGATTCTTAAACAATGTTTTTGAAAAGACCGAAGTCAAGGAACCATGTAAATCCTGTCCTCATTACATGGTTCGATGCTCTAGTGGCTGTTTCGCTTACAATTTTGTTTAAGAAAAATTAATCTTTTTTTAAAAAAAATATCGCTTGGTCACCGCGAGCATCGCGATTAAGTTGCACTGCCTTCCCATGAAACCGATCTATTTGTTCTTGGTTAAAAATAGACTGCGAAGGATTCACATCGTAAGACTTTTCCGATCGCAGAGAAATTCCTTTTTTGTACTGCTCGCTTCCCCAAAACTGAAACCCACCCGAATCGAACACTATATCTTCAATGTGAAACTTTTCTTTTCTTGCTAGAATTCGCAGGCTATCAAGGCTGTGTAAAAAAAAATGCCTTGGCGCATCAAGTTGCACCCAGTGAATTCCGTAATGTTCCCAAGCAAAAGACGAAACCACCGGAATACGAATCAAACAGCATCCACCTGTCTTAAGCAATCTAGAGACAGATTGCATAACTTGCAGTGGATTCTGCATGTGTTCAAAAGAGTGATGAAACATGACCAAGTCCCATACCCCCTTCACTTTCTGAATCTCTTGGCGAGAAATAACTAACCCATTTTCGTATTCTATATCTCGATCAATGTGAGGGTCGACTCCCAGAACATTTGAGAACCCTGCTTCGTACAAAAGATAAAGAAGAGTACCGCTCCCACACCCTACATCTAAAATTTTCGATTGCTTAGTTAAGGGTATACGAGCTAAGGCTTTCAAGTTTTGGGGTGCTGGATACAACTTTTCGATCCATTGACCCAGAAAACCTTTGCCCAGCGCACCATAGCTATCGCGCGCTCGACGGACCCACCTCTCAATTGGTTTGCGATAAAAACAGGAAGGGTCAGTGGCAAAGCTAAGATATCCCTTGGGGTAATATTTTGATATATCATCTGGGAATTCAATGATCTGCAAACACTGGCATCGGACGCACTGAAAATACAAAAAATCCTCATTAAGTCCGTACATCATCTCCCGAACCCGATGAACCGGATGATTATCATTTAAGTCGCAAATGCGACAAAGGTTTTTCTGAGCCTCAGTAGGGATTTTCATGTATTTGGGAGTTGAGAAGCTTATCGGGTTTCTGTTTATCTAAATTACAAAATCCGATCTGTTTTAAACTCGTTAGCTATTATTAACACGTGGTATCCCTGCTTGGTTTGCACGGGCCCGTGTACCGTCCCCTGATGAATTTCATTTTTTTCTAAGGCCTTACAAACAATGTCATGAAGTTCTTCATTTTCGAGCTTCTTAAATCCACCCCGTGGCGAGCGCGGGTCTTCCGGGTTCCACCCCATCTCTACCCAACCAAGGTTACCGTCATCATTTTTTGAGTGACAGTTGCTATATTTCTTGGCAAGTTTCATTAATAACTGGACTTGAGCTACGCCTGACTCACTCTCTCCAATTGTCTCAGCCAATAGGTCGGCTACTTTTTTACTAGCAACTTGAATATGTCTAACCTGAATTTGAAAAGAAGAACCGGCCATAGCTAAATTTTAAACCTTTTCAGTTTATGTTTTTGTTAAAATACTAACCCAACCAAACTCAAAGCTGGATTTTTTGAAGTCATTTAAGAACATATCATAAATAAAATACCTTCTACTTTCCAGTACAGAACTACATAACCTCAAAATATAAACGAAAATGGACAGCCCAAGAATACCCATCATCCTCGCCTCTCAATCTCCAAGAAGAGCTGAACTACTTAAAACCGTCATTAAAAATTTTCGGATAGTCCCAAGTAAAATAGATGAGGTTTGCGATATAGATCTCTCCCCGGAAGAAAACGCAATATTATTGGGGCGAAAAAAAGCCACTTGGGTCGCAAAACATCATCCCCATAGTTTGGTCATTGGCGCAGATACCATGGTCGTTTCAGAAAATAAAATTATCGGGAAACCCACTGACGCCGAAAACGCTCGCCAAATTTTGAGGCAATTGAGTGGGCAAGAGCACAAAGTGATTACCGGCGTTGCCGTAGTTCATTCAAAAATTTTTTCTGCGGTCAGCATTTCTCACGTCCGCATCAAGGCCTTGACTCCAAGTGAAATCAAGTCTTACGTTGAATCCGGTGAACCCCTCGATAAAGCAGGGGCTTATGCTATTCAAGGAGAGGGATCATTTTTGGTTGAAAGTTATAGCGGGTCCTACTCAAACATCATTGGGCTACCAATGGACCTGCTTAAAGATCTTTTGCAGAAATCAAACTTTTCTATTTAAAACACACCCAAAATTACCTCCTTCAATAAAATCAACTTGACTTTTGCATGAATTAATTTAACCAACTAAAAATCAAAGAATACATTTCACTTGCTGTAGTTTCTATTTCAACATAGAATTACATTTATATTTTAAGTAGTTTGCTGTTGATTTTTTTTTCTTAAGCCCCTTATCTTATGACTAAGGAACCTAGTCAGAACATTCATGGTTATTGCGAAAAGTGTGAGGCCCCCGTCTTTTTGAATAACTCAGACGACCAATTTGGGAATACGGTAATAACTCTAAATTGCTGGAATGGACACTACGCATGGATTAACATTGAGGGAATTGAATCTGATCTTCCTAAGGACAATAAAACTCGAGTATCTGCATCCCTCGTTAAAAGGATCAGTTTTTTTAAGCTTCCATGAATGAAAATTCCAAATCAAAATTAACCAAATTCTTAAGCTGTCTTTTTCTCACCCTCCTCATACTCTACCTCCCCTCATCAATATACAGCCAACCCAACCCCACACCACCTACTGGAATGGTTTTTATCCCTGAGGGATATTTCCCTATGGGAAATTCTTCCGGAAGGGAAGATGAAAAACCCCTTCACTTTGTCTACACGAAAGCTTTTTTCATCGACAAATATGAAGTCAGCAACGCAGAGTACATGGAATTCATTGAATTAACTGGGCACGCAAAACCGATATTCTGGGAAGACGAAACCCTGAATTTGCCTAACCACCCAGTCGTTGGTGTTAGCTGGCGAGATGCTATGACTTACGCAAAGTGGAAAGGACATCGACTACCCACAGAGGCTGAATGGGAAAAATCGGCTCGTGGAAACGATAATAGGCTATGGCCTTGGGGTCGAAAATTTGACAAAGGATTTTTCTTCTATTACGTAAACGTCTTCGGCGAAGATGATAATTACAAAAAAACCGCTCCAGTAAATTATTACGAATCAGGGGCCAGCCCCTTTGGGTTACTGAATATGTCCGGTAATGTTTGGGAATGGTGTCTCGATTGGTATGACAAAGATTTTTACCACATCAGCCCGGAGCTAAACCCCCAAGGTCCCTTAGGCAAAGGAACTTACAAAGTACTACGTGGTGGGTCTTATATAAATAGTATTGATGGAGTCCAAGTCGTTCGGCGGTCGCGCAACCGCCCCCACATCAAAAATGAAATCTACGGATTTCGAACCGTACTTCCAATACCATGAACGGGCGACCCGACAAACGGGCTATCGCTTCTTGGGCGTTTTACGACTTCGCCAACACCATTTTTTCCATGAATGTGATCTCACTTTATTTTGCCTTATGGGTCACGGTGGATCATGGCGGACAGGATATTCTTTACAGCATAGCTCTTTCCGGTTCTATGTTGGCAGTCGCTATTAGCGCACCTGTTTTCGGAACAATTTCAGACCAAACTGGGAAAAGGCGCCTTCCTCTAACTCTCCTTACCATCGTTTCAGTTTTGACTACTGCGCTCATAGGGCAGGCTGAACAATTATGGGTGGGACTACTCCTATTTGTTATTGCTAATTATTGTTATCAGTCGGCACTCGTGTTTTACAATGGTATGCTACCTAGTGTCGCCCGCCAGTCAAATGTTGGGATGGTTTCCGGGTATGGGGTCGCACTTGGTTATGTTGGATCTATCGCTGGTCTCCGCCTAGTCGAACCCTTTGTAACCGATGGCGGTAGATCAGCCGCATTCCTTCCCACGGCAATCCTGTTTCTCGTGTTTGCCATTCCCTGTTTTCTATACGTCAAAGATACCAATCCAAAACCTTTTTATGTCGATATTAGCCAATCTTTTCGAACCTTAAAAAAAACAGTTACTGACGCCTCTGATTACCAGGTTCTATTAAAGTTTTTTGTAGTTCACTTTCTTATCCTTGATGTTGTAAATACGATTATTGCTTTCATGTCGGTATACGCACACAAAGTGATCGGATTCGATGGCAAACAAATAACAAGTTTTTTAATTCTTTCAACGGTTTTTGCCATGCTGGGCTCCCTAGTAATTGGTTGGTTGGTCAAGCATAAGGGAACAGTCTTTTCGTATGGCCTTGTTTTGTGGATTTGGCTGGCAGCACTCTGCCTTATCGTTCTCAGTTCGGGAGAAACGTTATTCTGGATGGTAGGACCTCTAGCTGGAGCAGGAATGGGAGGAGTATGGGTTGCCAGCCGAGCTATCGTTGTCGAACTATCTCCGCCTGAAAAAATAGGAGAGTTTTTTGGTGTTTACAGTCTGGCCGGGAAAATGGCTTCGATCGTAGGACCCTTGCTTTGGGGAAGTGTTGTTTGGCTATTTCAAGATACTCAAACCTTAAAATATAGAGCGGCTGTTGGCACCCTTCTTTTGATTGCTGTTGCGACGAAATTCTTATTCAACACACTAAAAAAACAAATTCAAACAAACTCAGCCCAAATAGAGCAATAAGAAAATCTATTACAAATCTGAAAAAAATAAACGGGTTGACAAGTCTAACTTGCCTAGATACCGTAAACTCATAGCAAACGAATTGAACTCACTTGAAGAAAATGTCTATCATGTTCCGACCTAGCAATAAAATACTCTACGCTAGTCTGTTTTGTTTTTTCGCCTCGTTTTTAGCAGGAGCTTTGGTATTTGCACACTCCGGGCACACACATGAAGAAAAACTTCGCATATCTTTACCTGATGTCGTAGCAAAGGTAAATGGTCAAGATATTCACAACGACGATATCGTTCGTGAACTGAAAAAAACTCTTAAGAACTACAAGGACCGAGGCATGCCTCTCACTGTCGAAGAGGAAAAAATAACAGCAAAAAAACTAATCGAAAATGAAATTGGGCGAGCTCTATTACTGCAAAAGGGAAATGAAATAAACGCTCATGTATCTGACGAGGCTCTAGACAGAAAACTAAAGAAAGTCAAATCTTCTTTTAAATCCGATTCTATTTTCGAACACGAATTAAAAAATAGAAAATTAACCCTTGATCAGTATAAGAAAGAACTCAAAATTGACCTTCTGATGCAACAAGTTATTGACCGAGATATTGAACCGAACATCAAGGTCAGCGAAAAAGATATCCAGTTATTTTACGAAAAAAATAAAGAAAAATTTTATATGGATAAAAAAGCCCGGGCCAGCGTAATCCTTATTAAGGCCAAACGCGGAGATACAAAATCCGAGAAATCCGCTCAGCAAAAGATTGAATCTATTTTAGAAAAGATAAAAAATGGTTCAACTTTCAACGAAATGGCAACTAAGTACTCGCAAGACAGCCTAGCCCCTAAGGGGGGCGACCTAGGTTATTTCTCTAAAAATCAGATATTTGGTGCTTTTAGTGTAAGGGCATTTGATATGAAGGTAAACGAGGTAAGCCCCGTTTTTAAAACCGGACTCGGGTTTCACATCCTGAAACTAACAGACCTCATAGAAGGCAAAACGATGCCGCTTGACAAAGCAAAAACTCGGATAGAAAAGATACTTAGAAAAAATAAGGCAGGAAACGCTACTCGCAACTACGTGAAAACGCTAAAACAAAAATCCAAGATAAAGATATATTTTTAACGAGCGCTCAAAACGTAAAAAGCAAAAAAACGCTGGCGCACTTTCCTAACGACAACCAACGCAATTAAATAAAAAAACATCCCAACTCTTGCTTACAAACAAGGTTAAGGAACCTTCTTCCGGCTTAGGATTATTTTTTCTTTTCCTTGCTCGAAGTCGATTTTTTATTTTCGATCTGACTCAGCTTTCGCTTTAAAATCTTCCCCTTGTCATTTTCAAAGTCTACTTTTAAATAAACTGAACTCGGAAAAAGTTTAAACACCAAAGCGTCTTTTTTCTTCCCCGCAAAATCAATTTTAATCTTATCTCCTGCTTTCATAACACACTCCTATTTGTCATGCGACTCCGAGAACCTTAAGTCGACCAGAACTACTTAAAAAGTTCTAACTCTAAAGACGGACAAGATTAATTTAAATCTGCCTACGAGTCAATGGTTTCTTCAGCAAAACTACAACGTGCAGTTTGGCTCAAGTTCGTTCTCTGGTACAATCTCAAAAACCAACAACTGTCATCCTATGAACTCCAATAAATCTTCTCCGAATAGATTATCGTCAGATCAGAAACCTGCTTTCGCGTACGCAGATGTGGTATTCAACCTACCCCTTAAGGATGCATTCACTTATAAAATCCCCCTGCATTTTAATGGTATGGTCAAAAAAGGGATGCGAGTCCTTGTTCCATTTGGTCACCGTCGGCTCACTGGCTATGTTATTAGCATATCAAATCATAATAAAAATAATATTCCATTAAAAGCAATTGAAGAAGTCCCGGACTCAGAACCAGTTATTTCGAAAGAGCTTCTTTCTCTAACACGATGGATCGCTGACTACTACCATTCGTCCTGGGGTGAAGCTATTAAGGCTGCACTACCCGCAGGACTCGATGATACAAGCCTAGACAAACTTTATCTAACTGGACAGGGACTCAAGGCTTTCACAGAAGATATCCAGCCCACCCAAGCCACTTATATCCTTCAAACTTTACATTCTAAAAAAAGTTTAACTTCAAAGCAGTTAGAACGTTCTCTTAAAAAAAAATATAGCCCAAGTGCTTTAGCAAAGCTAAAACGGGATGGACTGGTAGGCGTAGAAAACAAAATTAAACGCAGCTCTTTGAGGTACGAATATGAAAAAATCTACCGACTGGTAGAAAACCTACCAAAAAAAAAAGAAATTGAAAAACTGCTGGCCCGTAGTCCAAAACAGCGTATGATTTACGAATTTATCTGCAAAGGTCAAACCACTATTTCTGTTTTAAATAATAAAATACCTGGGTCTTCGCAAACCATTAGAAAACTTCTTGAGAAAAAACTTATTGAAACATCCACTAGAAAAAAAGATAGGGGGTCGATTCAATCTTATGCAGAGCCTGAATGGACCGCTGAAAGCCCACCCCAACTAAATAAAGAGCAAGAAAAATGCTATCGAGAGCTCAAAAGATCCATCCAGAATTCAATTTTTCAGCCTTACCTATTACATGGAGTAACGGGAAGCGGCAAAACAGAAATCTATCTTCGCTGCATTCAACTCGTACTTGACCTAAAAAAATCTGCCGTAATGATAGTCCCAGAAATTTCACTTACACCACAAACTGTTGAGCGGTTCCGCCAGCGGTTTGGTGATCAGGTCGCCGTTCTTCATAGTGGATTGACGCAAAAAGAACGTTTCTACGAATGGGAAAAAATTAGAGGCGAAAAGGTTTCTATTGCCGTAGGAGCTCGTTCGGCCATTTTTGCGCCGTTTAAGAATCTTGGCATTATTGTGATCGACGAAGAACACGACACATCCTACAAGCAGGATTCTTGTCCACGTTACCATGCAAGAGATAGTGCGATAATAAGAGCCCAAAAGCAAAACGCAGTTGTATTACTAGGGTCTGCTACCCCTTCCCTTGAGTCCATTAAAAATACGGAAAAGGGTAAATACCACTACCTTTCTCTTGAAAATCGGGTTCACAATCGTTTACTTCCTATTGTTAAAGTTATAAATATGAAGGAGGAAATGGATTCGAAAAAAAACTTTTCTATTTTTTCCACGTCTTTAAAAAAAGCTATTTTCGATAGAATCAAACGAGGAGAACAAATATTTTTATTTCTTAATCGGAGGGGAACAGCAAACCACGTCTTTTGCAAAGAGTGTTCGTTTGTTTTCGAATGCCCTCATTGTAGTGTAACCCTCACCTTTCACAGTAAAAAAAATTCCTTACTATGCCATTACTGCAATTTTTTTACACGTAAGCCCGAGTGTTGCGCAGACTGTGGAGGACCAGTTATAAGGTTCAATGGGTTTGGCACACAAAAGCTTGAAGATGAAACGAAAAAACTTTTTCCACAAGCAAGAATAGCTCGACTTGACAGGGACACTGTAAAAGGACGCGATACATTCGAATCGGTCCATCGTAAAATGAACTTGGGAGAGATTGACATCCTCATTGGAACTCAAATGATCACGAAAGGACATGACTTCCCTAACGTAACTTTAGTCGGTGTCGTCTACGCAGACCTTTCTTTGCATATCCCTGACTTCCGATCAGCCGAACGTTCATTTCAGTTACTAACCCAAGTTGCTGGACGAGCAGGACGTGGCAAGGTGCCGGGACTAGTAATCATTCAGTCATACTCCTCTGGGCACTATGTTTTTGATTTCGTAAAAGAACACGATTTTAGAGGATTTTCAGAAAAAGAACTGGCCTTAAGAGAAAAATTAAAATATCCTCCTTTCACTCGAATGGTGTCGATTGAAATTGAAAGTGAGCATGAACAGGTTGGTGAAAGATTTATAAATAGTATCCATAAAGCTTTGGCCCGGGTTCTAGGTAAAACAAACGATATTGAAGTTCTTGGACCTGCACGTGCTTCACTTTATCAAATCAATAATCGCTTCCGCCGGCATCTAATTTTACGCTCTTATGACTATAGGAAGCTGCATTCAGCCCTGCGCCGTCTATACGAAACAACCGAAATTAAGAAGTTTTCCAACTCTAAAGTAAAACTAATCTTGGATGTCGACCCAGTTAACCTTATGTAACTAAAAAATCATAGATCAAGAAATTAAATGATATTTATTAGAAAACTTTACGACTGGGTACTGCAATGGGCAACTACACCCTATGCCCTTCCTGTTTTATTTATCATTTCATTTGTGGAATCCTCTTTTTTCCCTATTCCCCCAGATATCTTACTGATCGCTATGGTTGTAGCATCACCTGTTGGATGGTTTCGTTTTGCACTTGTTTGCTCTGTAGGATCGGTTCTAGGAGGTATGTTCGGGTACCTCATTGGATATCAATTTATGGATCTAATCGGGAACCGCATCGTAGCATTTTATCACTTTCAAGAAAAATGGGATAAAATTGGATTACTTTATGATAAATACAATGCTTGGGCAGTAGCGGCAGCTGGCTTTACACCTTTACCGTATAAAGTTTTTACCCTGTCTGCAGGAGCGTTTAAAATTAATTTCCCTATATTTGTCTTGGCTTCAGCGGTAAGCAGATCTGCCCGTTTTTTTCTTGTGGCTGCATTGATGTATAAATTTGGTCCACCTTTCAAAATACTTATAGAAAAATATTTTAACATCTTTACAATCGTCTTTATGGTTCTCCTAGTTTTAGGTTTTTTTATTCTAAAAATTATTCTTTAATTAAATAAAATTATCATGAAGAATCATATCACTGTATTTACAACCGTAAGTTCTAAACAAGAAGCAAAAAAAATTAGCCGGGGTTTAGTTGAAAAAAAACTAGCGTATTGCGTAAATACTATTCCTTCTATCCAGTCGACTTACCATTGGGGTGGAAAGTTATGCGTCGACGACGAACTTCTTCTTATAATCAAAACTAAAGAAGAAAAATTTTCTACCTTAAAAGATTGGGTTCTTGAAAATCACAGCTACGATATTCCTGAAGTAATTGCTATTCCTATTTCACAAGCCTCTTCAGATTATCTTAAATGTATTGATGATTGGGTTGGGTAGTGAATATTAATTTCTAGAGCTTATTATCATGAGTAATCTTATTTTTCCTAAATCGTGGAATATGGCTGAAGGTGAGGCCACGCCCGAGTCGGTCTACATGAATCGACGTGATTTTATTAAAGGAACTTCAATTGCCACACTGGCTGCAACAGCTTCATTCTATGGGTGCGGTATTGGTCCTACTCCTAATCCGAATGCACCTATTGAATGGTCTTCAATTGAAGAAAAAATCTACCCCGTAAAACGTAACACAAAATATTCTCTTGACCGTAACGTAACAGAGGAAAGAATCGCAGCGATATTTAATAATTTTTTCGAGTTCAGCGAGATTAAAAGCGACCCACGTTTTCATGCTCAAGCTCTATCTATTCGACCATGGAAACTGGAAATCAAAGGACTCGTCAAGAAACCGCGAACTTTTGATATTGATGACTTCTACAAATTGATGAGTGTTGAGGAACGTCTGTACCGGTTACGTTGTGTTGAAGCTTGGGCGATGGCGGTGCCATGGACAGGGTTTCCTCTGAAAGCTTTACTGGATCTCGTTGAACCAAAATCTAGTGCAACACACGTTGCACTGACTACATTTTACAAGCCTTTTACAGCCCAAGGACAACTGGCTTTTTGGCGCCCTTGGCCTTACACGGAAGCGCTTACCATAGAAGAAGCAGTAAACGAACTGACTTTTATGGCTCTTGGTATGTATGGTCATCCTCTTAGAAAACAACACGGTGCCCCAATACGATTAGTAGTACCCTGGAAATACGGATTCAAAAGTATCAAGTCCATCGTAAAAATCGAGTTACTCGACTATCAACCTCCGACCTTCTGGAATACAGTACTACCCTTAGAATACAGTTTCGAAGCTAACGTCGATCCAACCATTAACCATCCCCGCTGGTTGCAAGCAACTGAAAAAATGTTAGGAACCGGGGAGGTTCACAAAACTCAGCTATACAATGGATACGAAAAACAGGTCGCCCACCTTTATGCCTGATTATTGTCTATTGCTATTGAATGAAAACTATTTATTTAACGGGTCGTTTAAATAGCATTAAAACTGTTTCATGAAATTCAATCACTAATCTATTGAAATCGTATTTTTATTTTTTGCGCAACGAAATCCAAAGTTTTTAAACTTGGAACTGGGTAGGTCCCAGTTGCGTCGAGTAACGCGAAGTCCGCCCGGTTTATCCATAAATGATCCACCTCGTAGCACCCTATGTTTTCCATTGAAGGGGCTTTTTGGATTTCTGGATGAGCGCTTCTGGTAATAGTTCTGATCATACCAATCTGCAGTCCACTCCCAAACATTTCCAGCGGTATCATAAAGACCTAACTTATTAGGTTTCTTTTCTCCCACAGAATGAGTTTTTCGACCGGAGTTGTCCCAGTGCCAAGCATACGAATTATCGGCTTCCTCTCCCCAGTAATATTTTGAATAAGATCCAAAGCGGGCTGACTTTTCCCATTCGGCCTCTGTTGGCAAACGTTTGCCAGACTTATTGCAATAATCTCTTGCCTGATACCAGTTAACACGATCAACCGGCAAACTTTCTCCTCGAAATTCAGACGGATTTACCTTCATAATTTTTTTAAATTCTTTTTGGGTCACTTCAAATTTATCGATATAAAAAGTATCTAAGTAAATCTCCCTGCTTGGTCGCTCATCGTTATACTCATTAGAACCAGAGGCGTAGAACCCCTCAGGAACTAAAACCATTCCAGAGAACCCTGATTGTTCTAGAGCAGAAGACGCTTGCAGCTCACCCTTTGAAAATAAAAAAAAGACTACAAAAAAGAGTAATAAAAATTTCATTTATTTTTTAAAAATAGTGAGACCTGTGCTCCTATAAATCCGGCAATAGCTCCACCAGTACCCGACGCTATAATAAGAATATCCCGATCACCGGTGCGGTAACCTAAAAATGCTCCCATCAGCACACCGAAGCAAATAATAATTAGAAAAATCCTTCCACCTGCCCATCCTACTAATCCCCCTATAAAAGCACCCAAAATGCCAACAACAATCATGGCTATTTCACTATCCACCACTACGCCGATCAACACACCCGTAGTGCCCATCAATAATGTTCCAAAGGGAATATCGTTTCTTGATTTTATTCTGGACAAATCCTGATATTTCTTCATATTCTATCTTTAAATATAAATGATCAAAAAACGAATTTCTGAGTTTACTTTAGGCGAGCCTAATTTTTTTTTCAACTTTGATTCATTTTGATTATCCAACTCTTTTTTTATTATGATTATTCGACTATTTTTCTTTACTTTAATTTTTTTTGGCTTTAACGCCAGTTATATTATTCAGCCAACTCACGCATCATCCAAACTTGGCAAGATTGAATTTCCCACTTCTGGCTCAGGGGTTGCACAAAATCACTTTATAACTGGCGTAGCCGCACTTCATTCTTTTTGGTATCCAGAAGCCTTGCAAGAATTCAAAAATTCCACTAAAGCGGACCCTAATTTTGCTATGGGATACTGGGGCGAGGCTATGGCCCATAACGCCCCTCTTTGGGAACGGCAAGATTCGAAGTCGGCCAAGGTCGCTCTTTCAAAAATATCTGATCTGTCAGAGTTAACTCAGAGAGAGCGAGACTATATTCAAGCTGTCCAACTTCTTTATGGAGAAGGGGAAAAAAAAGTCCGGGATAAAGCTTATTCAAATGCTATGAAAAAGATTTATAGCAAATATCCAAATGATCTAGAAGCTGCATGTTTTTACAGCCTCTCCTTATTAGGAATAGCTAGAAATTCTGAAAAAAAAATAAAACTAAAAGTTGATTCCGGCGCGATTGCGTTAGAGGTTTATGAACAAAACCAAAATCATCCGTGTGCGGCCCACTATGCAATCCACGCATTTGATCACCCTGACTTAGCGCGCCTTGCCTTACCTTCTGCGCAACGCTATGCCAAAATTGCACCCGCATCACATCACGCTCAGCATATGCCCGCGCATATCTTTATTCAACTTGGCATGTGGCCTGAAGCAGAAAAATCAAATAAGAACGGCTGGGACACTTCAAAAAAATGGGTGGAACGAGAAAAACTACCTAAAAGTAATCTGGATTATCACAGTCTGCAGTGGCTTCACTATGTATATACGCAACAAGGACTCATGCGCAAAGCAGAAACTATTTTTAAGACACAGCAAAAAGATATGTTGGAAGGAATCCAAGCCGCAGCAAAATCCAAACCTAATCCCAATTTAAGGTCCGGGAAATATTACTACCGTATGTTTGCTGCCACTATATTAGAGACAGAGCAATGGGAAAAAGCAAAGCAACTTGCCCCCCCTGAAGGGTGGGAACCAAAAATATTTTCCAATGCTGGATATAATTTTGTTCGGGGCTACGCCGCCGCTATGCAAGGAGATGACAAAGCAAAAAAATATGCCGCAGAATTAAAAGCAATACTAGAAAAAGGTTTTCGCGAAAACCATTTCAACCGGCCAGAATATTTAGAAGTATGGGGATTGGAAATCGAGGTCGCGATAAAGCTTTATGAAAAAGACTACGAGACTGCCATCCAACTCGCGAAACAAGCGACTGTGATTGAGGAAAAACTACCATCACCATCTGGTCCGCCACGTATCCTTAAACCAACTTACGAATTACTAGGAGAAGTTTATCTTAAAGCGGGGAACCCAAATAAAGCAAAAGAGCAATTCACCATCTCTTTGGCACGTCACCCGAACCGTATTCGTTCCCTAATAGGTGCTGCACGGTCTGCTAAGTTTAGTGGAGATAAAGTAACAGCTAAGGAGAAGTATTTACAAATTCTATCTATTTTAAAAAATTCCGACCTAACTTCTCCTGAATTAAATGAGGCAAAAGTATTTCTTGAAAATTTTTAAATGAACGACCTGCAGGATATTATTGATTTTAAACTCCACCCCATTGATGATTGGAATTACTATGTCAAACGTTGCAGGAGTGAGTTACAAAAAAACTCCATACTTATTTTAAATAATTTTCTAGCAGAAGAACCTTTAGTTAACCTCCAGCGAGAAGCTCAAGCATTACACGACAAGGCATTTTATTGTTCACAGAATCACAATGTTTTGCTTACCCAAAAAAACACCCTGTTAGGCGATAAACATCCCTGCAATATTGAAGTAGTCAGTGATAAAGGCTGCGTCCCGCATGACTTGATTCCAGGGAATTCCAGCTTAAGAACAATTTACAACTCTGCTTTTTTTAAAAATTTTATTCAATCGTTACTGTCCGTTGAGAAGATTTACCCTTACGCTGATACTCTATCGTCTATCAATTATAATTATTATGAAAAACATCAACAGTTGGGATGGCATTTTGATAATGCTTCATTTGCTATTGCTCTGATGATCCAATCATCAGCATCAGGAGGGAATTTTCAATATGTCGTCGATGCGCGTAATGTAGAAAAGAAAACTCTTAATGCCCGACTCATAGACTCTGTTTTACAAAATAAATACCCTGCAAAAGAATTGCGAGTTGGGGAAGGTACGCTTGTTCTTTTTTATGGAAGTAACTATCTTCATCGAGTGACTCCTGTCACTTCAAATAAGCACCGAGTTCTTGTCACCCTGAATTATAACCTTCAAAAGAACATTGAATTATCAGAAAACGCCAGATTAACGTTTTTTGGAAGGACGCGTTAATAACAACTTAAATCATAATGTATTGATTCAGCTCTTAGCTAAAAACCAAATAAGGCAACTCCAAAAGAGATCGCCATATAAATCACACAAAAGACGCAAGCGAAAAAGGGTTTTTTATAAATATTAGACAGCTTGTCCATACAAAACATTATACTATTTTCCACCTTAACGCGAAATACCCCATGTTACTTTTGATAATAATGCCGGTGATCGTATTGTTGGATATTTCATATATCAATCAACCCTAGATGCCTCACAACATATTGATTAAGAAAAAATTATGCCTATCCATTAAATTTTTTGATATTTCAATAAAGAGTTGAAGACCCACTTCCGTCCTAGTAGCTATAATTATCTAAGTATTGAAAATTTAACAAGGGGGGGGTTAGGTTTACCTAATATAAGAAATAAGGAGTATGATTATGGTCTCTACCAAATATTAAATAAAAGTTATCCACTATTTATTTTTTCTGGAGGCAAAATTATGTGCAGAGATAAAATCCAACCCATTAATCCTATCGGGGAAAAAAAGTCAAATAACCCTTGTCAACAAAGGTACCAATCATGGACTCTGTTCGCGGTTTCTATCTTTGCAATTTTTTTCTTTTCGGCAGCATTACCGATTAGCGAAAGCATCGCTGGTGAAGCATGGGTTGCCAATATGAAGGGTGCTAATGTTCAGATCATAGATACCGGTTCCAATAAGGTCGTGAAAACCATTCCTACCGGAGCCGGCGCTCATAATGTCACTTTCAGCCCGGACGGCAAACTGGCCTATATCGCTAACTTGGGAACCAATAGCATAACTATTATAGACGCTGTATCAAAAGAAAAGTTGGCCGATGTCTTGACGGATACCAAGGCCCACGATGTGGCTGTATCTCCAGATGGAAAAACAGCCGTCTCCTGCAACGTTGGTGCAGGGAATATAACCTTCATTGACGTTGTATCTAAAAAAGTGACTCACACCATGGCTACTGGGAAAAAAGCCATTACCGCTATATTTTCTCCCGATGGAAAAACTCTGTACGTGGTCAACGCAGGTGATGCAAATATTTCGGTGATTGATGTGAATACTCAAAAAATCCTCAAGACTTTTCCAGGTGCCAAAGGTGCCATGGCTATCAAACCCAATGATAATTGGAGTCAACTTTGGGTTACAGATCCAACAGATAATAAATTACTGCTAATGAATCCAAAAACTGGTTCAGTTGAAGCTTCAATTGATGTCCCTGGAGAACCACATGGACTGGTACACAGCCCGGATGGGAAAACTGTCTATGTCGGCCAACGAAAACTAAACCAGATATCTATGATCGATACCGCTAGCCGAAAAATAGTTAAAACAACTCCTATCGGCCAACGTCCGGATATGATGGCTATCAGCTCGGACGGAAAAACAGTTTTTGTGGCGATTCGAGATGAAAACAAACTAGCGGTGGTTGCAGCATCCGATCTGAGCCTGACGACTAAGGTTGACACTGGTGGTGAAACACATGGAGTGGCCTATCGAGACTGAAAAACTAAAATAGGTTGGGGCACAGCAGATCTCTGAAAAAAAATAGCTGGGAAACACACTAAAGATTTTTGAAGACGGTATCTAGGCTAGTTTTAGCATCACCGAATAACATGCGGGTATTCTCTTCAAAAAATAAAGGGTTTTGTACGCCCGCGTAACCCGTTGCCATACTCCTCTTTAAGACAATCGTAGTTTTACCTTTCCAGCACTCAAGAACCGGCATTCCAGCGATCGGGCTATTTGGATCTGTTAGTGCGGACGGGTTCACGATATCGTTTGCTCCGATAACCATTGAAACATCAATATTCGGGAAATCATCATTGATCTCATCCATTTCGTAAACGATATCATATGGGACTTTGGCTTCCGCCAAAAGAACATTCATATGCCCTGGCATGCGTCCAGCTACAGGATGAATACCGAATCGCACATTCACCTTTTTCTTTTTGAGAGCCTTTGTGAGTTCGCAGACGATATGTTGAGCTTGAGCGACAGCCATACCGTAACCAGGAATGATCATGACTTCTTTAGCTTCGTTTAATAAGCTTGCAACCTCAGGTGCTTCCAAAGCGATTACTTCACCCTGTTCGGCATCAGAACCTGCCGAGGACCCACCTGTCGTCGTACCAAACCCACCGGCAATTACTGCCAAGAACTTTCTATTCATAGCTCGACACATGATGTAACTCAGAATGGCACCGCTGCTGCCTACCAAAGCCCCCGTCACTATGAGGAGATCATTGTTGAGCATGAAACCAGTTGCAGCCGCCGCCCAACCCGAATAACTATTAAGCATGGAGATGACCACGGGCATGTCGGCGCCACCAATCGCCATAACCATATGAATCCCGAACAGTAATGCGATTGCCGTCATAATCAATAATGGCAACATTCCACTGCCCGCTGCTGATTGTTCTACAAATTGAACACAGTACCAGATGGAGGCAATCAATAGACCAAGGTTGAGCCAGTGTCTTGCAGGCAGAAGCATCGGATTTCCGCCAATTTTTCCGCTAAGCTTTCCAAAAGCTATAATTGATCCTGAAAAAGTAATCGCTCCAATTAAGATCCCTAAATAGGTCTCAATATCATGGATAGTCAATTCGACGCCAGCATAATGCTCCAGCCGCGCAGGGTCCATAAAGTTAGCAAAGCCTACCAAGACTGCTGCCAAACCAACCAAGCTATGAAGAATTGCAACCAACTCCGGCATCTCCGTCATCTGCACACGCTTTGCCAGAATTAATCCAATCGAAGCACCAACCACCAACCCGCCAATAAGGATTTCAATGTTAGAGGTAACACCGGCAATTGTTACAATTAGCGCAATTGCCATACCAGTTATACCGAAGATGTTACCTCGCCTGGATGTTTCCTGATGGCTCAAACCACCTAAAGCTAAAATAAAAAGAATGGTTGCGCCCACATAAGAGGCAGTTATAATTCCTGGACTCATCTTGTCGCTTCCTATCTACGAAACATTTCAAGCATACGTCGCGTTACCGCGAATCCGCCTGTTATATTAATAGCCGTGATTGTCACAGCAAAACCCGCAATCCACATAATCCTACTATCCTCAGAACTAATCTGTAAGATTGCACCGATAACGATAATACTGCTAATGGCGTTAGTCACGCTCATTAACGGGGTGTGCAAAGCAGCTGTTACATTCCATATCACCATGTAACCAACAAAGCAGGCTAAAACAAATACAGTGAAATGAGCCATAAAAGATGCTGGCGCCACGGAACCCAATCCCAATAAAGCAAGTCCACCAACCATAAATGTGACTAGAGGCCCGAACCAAGAAGGCTTTTCCTCGACCACTTCAGAGGGTTCTACTGGCTTCTCTACTGGTTTGGGAGGTGCAGCGGACAATTTAGGAGCCGGTGGCGGCCAAGTAACTTCTCCATCTTTAACGACTGTGGCTCCTCTGACTACTTCGTCTTCCATATCAACCGTAATATTTCCATCCTTGTCCTTACACATATCAGTCAAAAGATGACGTAAATTAGTTCCATATAGCTGACTGGACTGGGCAGCAAGGCGACTGGGTAAATCTGTATAACCAATAATTGATACACCGTGTACCTTTTTTACTATGCCCGCCTCCGACAACTTACAATTACCTCCCTGCTCTGCAGCGAGATCGACAATCACGCTACCGTCTTTCATTGAAACAACCATTTCTTCTTTGATCAATTCTGGGGCAGGCTTTCCTGGGATCAGAGCGGTGGTAATAATAATGTCGACCTCTTTTGCTTGTTCAGCAAATAATGCCATCTCAGCTTCAATAAATTCCTTACTCATAACCTTGGCATATCCACCTGTACCTGACCCTTCTTCTTCAAACTCGAGCTCTAAAAATTCTGCATCCATACTCTCAACTTGTTCTTTAACTTCTGGTCGAGTATCAAAGGCTCGCACAATAGCACCCATGCTTTTGGCAGCACCAATTGCAGCTAATCCGGCAACCCCAGCACCTATAACCATAACCTTAGCAGGAGGTATTTTACCCGCAGCTGTAATTTGTCCTGTAAAAAATCTACCAAAGTGTTGCGCAGCTTCAACCACTGCTCGATACCCAGCAATATTTCCCATCGAACTAAGTGCATCCATCTTTTGAGCACGGGAAATACGTGGCACGCTATCCATTGAAAGTGCAGTAACCTTTTTTTCAGCCAACTTCTTAAGTAAGTCGGGGTTCTGAGCTGGCGCAAGAAAGGTGATTATCACCTGCTTTTCACGAAGCAAATCAACTTCTTCAGAGTTAAGACTCGAATTGAATTCTAGTGATCGCACTTTTAGGATAATGTCGCTATCGTCCCAAACTTCTTTAGGACCTTCCACAACGTTTACACCAGCTTCCATATAGGCTGCATCAGACAAACTAGAACCTTCGCCTGCACCTGACTCAACTAAAACTTCAAAGCCCAGCTTGATAAGCTGCTTGGCGACATCAGGTGTCGTTGCGACCCTTTTTTCACCGTCGTGAATTTCTTTAGGTATGCCAATCTTCATAACTTCACACTTTCATGGAAGGTTAATTTCAAAATAATAAAGGGCAATAATAAACAAACCAAACCGAATATCAACGAAAAACATTGGATCTGATAAAAAAATCTGCCTAGTACTAAAATATTAGTCCATATCGTCAAACACACCCGTGGCCAAACTTTTGCGTGCAGTTCGTGCTTCCTGCTCGGCACGAGTGATCCCTTGATCATAATCATTATAATCAACAAATCTTAATATAGGCTCCATTTCGGGGTGTCGATCCATATATAGTTTCGCCATCACTTGAACCGTACGACGGTATTTAGGGTGCCCTGCCTTTTGCGATCGTAATTCCGTCAGATGTCCAAGCTCCCTCAGGTTCATACCCATGTTCCATCGAATAAAATGGTTAAACAGGGGAGCATATTGGGCTTCACGGGCCAATCCGGCCTTGATCAAATCACTATGAAGCGACTCTGCTCGCTCAAAG
>Ga0208411_1000872_pt1 | contig 21832 bp, 21 predicted proteins | sample ETN01SmetaG_4_FD_185793 | JGI IMG/M metagenome (GOLD analysis project Ga0208411, IMG submission 185793) | Marine microbial and viral communities from oxygen minimum zone, Eastern Pacific Ocean - ETNP2014F12-01SV261 (SPAdes) (version 2) | ecosystem: Environmental > Aquatic > Marine > Oceanic ... | reverse complement strand
CCTGTGCATCCCGGCATCCTGGCCTCCTGGCCTCCTTTATCTTAGGGGATTGCGCGCCGTTTCCTTCATTTTCAGGATCACCAGCAGGGACAGCGCCGCCACCACCGCTCTATTTGATGATATTGCGGAGGTGTATACAAGATGTTGTGTTTACAAAACCGGGCACGTATACTCCGCGAAATTTGTGGAATCGTACCGGATGCCCGCGTAGGTGCGGGTTTCAAGAGGGTCGGGGGCCTAATGATAGGCACTATTGCTGACTTTGAGACGCCGCGCCGAAATATGGTCGAAAGCCAGATCCGCACCAACAAGGTGACAGATGCGGCTTTGATTGAAATTCTCTCTACCGTGCCCCGTGAGCTGTTCGTTCCGGACCGCCTTGCCAGCCTCGCTTACGCTGACGAGGATATTGAAATCGCGCCTCACCGCTATCTCATGGAGCCGCTTGTTCTGGCCCGCCTTCTCCAGACGGCAGGCGTAACGGAAGAGGACATGGTTCTCGATATCGGCTGCGGCACCGGCTATTCCACGGCGGTTCTCTCGAAGCTGGCCAATACGGTGGCGGCGGTTGAAAGTGACCCCAAGCTGGCTTCCCACGCCACCTCGCTGCTTTCCCAGCTTGATATGGACAATGCCGTGGTCATGACGGAGCCTCTGGAACAAGGCTATCCACACCAGGCGCCCTATGACGTCATATTGCTGGGTGGCGCCGTGAGCACGATTCCCGAAGCCATTCTGGGACAGATGGCCGAGGGAGGGCGGCTCGTCGCCGTGTTTTTGGAAGGGGAAAAATTGTTGGGCAAGGGAACGTTGATGATCTGCCGCAATGGGAATTATTCCCGGCGCGAGGTTTTCGACGCCACTGTGCCGCCACTGCCGGGTTTCAGCGGTGAACAGGGTTTTCAATTCTAAGCGGAGGCGTCGCGGGCGGCATGATCCGTATTACATCAGCCACGGGCATGGGGAAGAGGGTGCCTCTTCGGCTTGGAAAGCCGGCATGCGGCCGCGGAGTCCGCTTTTCCAAATGGCCGGGAAGATGGGCCGCCTTGTGTCTGGTGTTTTCCCTGTTGGCTCCGCCGCCAGCCTCGGCCCGGGGAGAGACCCTGGAAGAGGCCCTGGCCTCGGCCTATACCCGTAATCCCACACTGCTTTCGGCGCGGGCGAAGCTGCGCGCCACCGACGAACTGGTACCCCAGGAACTTTCCAACTGGCGGCCCGCCTTGATCGGTTCTGGCGCTTACGGCAAGGCCTATGTAAATTCGGGCTCCAGCTTCTTCACAGCCTCTGAGGGCGTGGTCCCCAAGAGCGGCAGCATTATCCTGACCCAGCCCGTATACCGCGGCGGCCGTACGATGGCCGGCACCAGCAGTGCTGAAAACCAGGTCATGGCCGAACGCGCCCGCCTTATTTCCACCGAACAGAATGTCCTTCTGGCGGTGGCCACGGCCTATATGGAGGTTCTGCGCGATCAGGCCGTGCTCGAACTCAACCTCAAGAATGAAGAGGTTCTGGCCAGCCAGCTCCAGGCCACCTGGGACCAGTTCGAGGTGGGTGAGGTCACCCGCACCGATCTTTCCCAGGCTGAGGCACGTCTCGCCCGGGCCAAGGCCGACCGCATTCTTGCCGAAGGGATTCTCGAATCCTCCCGCGCGGCATATCTCAACGTCGTGGGTGTGACGCCTGAGACCCTTGTCAATCCAGACCCCCTCGACGGGTTGCCGGCCACGCCCGAAGAGGCTCGTGCCATCGCTTTGGAGGGAAACCCCGATGTGGTGGCCGCCTATTACGAGGAACTGGCGGCCAGGGATGATGTCCGTGCAGTAACGGGTGAGTTGTTGCCCAGTATCGATATCGTCGGCGAGGTCAGCACTTCGCGCAATTCCTCCCAGAGGAAGAGCTTTACCGAACGGGCACAGGTCATGGCTGAACTCACCGTGCCCCTGTATCAGTCGGGTTCGGTTAGCTCGCGGGTGCGTGAAGCCAAACAGACTGCCAGCCAGCGCCGCATGGAAATCAACGAGGAACGGCGCAACGCCGTGGAATCCACCACCCGGGCCTGGGAATCCCTGAAAACGGCGCGGGCGCAAATCGGCTCCATCGAGACCGAGATCGAGGCTAACAACATTGCCCTGGAAGGAGTCCGCGAAGAGGCCAAGGTGGGAGCCAGGACCGTTCTCGACATCCTCGACGCCGAACAGGAATATCTCGATTCAATGGTGGCGCTGGTGCGGGCACGGCGTGACGAATTCGTCGCCGGCTATGAACTCATGAGCGCCATCGGAAGGCTTTCGGTGGCGCATCTGAAGGTGGAAGTGACGCCCTATGACACGGAGGAACATTATCGCGAAGTGCGTGATAAGTTTTGGGGGTTGGGCGACAATAATGATTGACCTTGTGTTTCATTGAGGCGAGGATTTGCCCGTGCTTTTTTGTCGGTATTTCCGTTTGGGCTCGGCATTTGTTTGCCCTTTTTTTCGGAAGCGATGTAGATGAGCGATTCCAAGGAGCAAGAAGAACTCTCCATGGAGGAAATTCTTGCGTCTATTCGCAAGATCATTTCCGAAAAAGAGGAGGAGCCACTTGCTGATGAAGATGAATCAGTGGCCGAAGACGACGCGGAAGTAAAAAAAGAAAGCTCACCTTGGGCCACAAAATCAGTTTGGCCCTGGGAGCGCGGAGCCGCCGCCGAAGACGTGTCTGAGGAAACGCCAGAGGAGCCTCCCGAAGAGGAAGGGGGCGCAGAAGAAAAGGTTCTCGAGCTGACGCAAATGATAAACGAGAATGGGACCGTGGTCGATCTGACCGCCCCCCCAGAGGAAGAATCTCCCGAAGAAGCCGCGCCGGAACCGACAGAGGAACTGCGGGCCACCGAAGCCCTGGTGCGGAAAAGGCTAATCGAGGGCAGGACTGTGGAGGACCTGATCAAGGACATCCTCCGCCCCCTGCTTAAGCAATGGCTTGATGATAATCTCTCGGGCCTTGTGGAGCGTCTGGTCAAGGAGGAGAGCGAAAAGCTGTCCGAACGGGCGCGCAACTTGTAAACGGGCAGGTTTCACGTATAAATAATTTTGTTGCCGGAGTGCGTGCGAACGCGGCGTTCTCTGTCGGCTGTTCGTGCGCTTTCATGATGATGAAGGAGAAGGTTCAGCACATGCTGGACAAAACCTATCTTCCTGCCGAGGTGGAGGCAAAGCATTACGGCATCTGGGAGGAATCTGGCGCCTTTGCCGCTGGCGTCCGGGGCGAGGCCAAGCCCTACACCATCATGATGCCGCCGCCCAACGTCACCGGCAGCCTGCATATGGGCCACGCCCTAAACCACACTTTACAGGATATCCTCATTCGCTATCACCGGCTGCGTGATCGTGACGCCCTGTGGCAACCTGGCACCGACCATGCTGGAATCGCCACCCAGATGGTGGTGGAACGCCAGCTCGACGAGGAGGGCAAGAGCCGCCACGACCTGGGCCGGGAAAGTTTCGTGGAGCGGGTGTGGTTGTGGAAACAGGAATCCGGTGGTGCCATCACTCGCCAGCTGCGTCGCCTTGGCGCCTCGCCTGACTGGATGCGCGAACGCTTTACCATGGACGAAGGCCTGTCCGACGCCGTGGTCAAGGTCTTCGTGGAACTCCACAGCCAGGATCTGATCTATCGCGACAAGCGCTTGGTGAACTGGGACCCCAAGCTCCATACGGCCATTTCTGACCTGGAGGTGGAACAGCGCGAGACCATGGGACAGATGTGGCACTTCAAATATCCCGTTAAGGACGAAAAGAACCGCTTTATTACCGTGGCCACCACACGGCCAGAAACCATGCTCGGCGATTCCGGCGTTGCAGTTCATCCTGATGATGAGCGCTATGCCGACCTAGTGGGGAAATTCTGCGTTTTGCCTATCGTCGAGCGCATCATTCCCATCGTCGCTGACGAGTATGCCGATCCGGAAAAAGGCTCTGGTGCGGTGAAGATCACCCCGGCCCATGACTTCAACGATTTTGAGGTAGGCCGCCGCCACGACTTGACCATGATCAACGTCTTTGATGAGAACGCACACATCATTAGTAGCGAATTATCTGATTTTAGCTGGGGACATAGGGCGCCGGACGAGCATGGAGTGATGCATACAAACGAAGATGGCGTTATTAGACCTCCAACAGTTAATGATATCCCCAAGGCCTACCGCGGCCTCGACCGTTTCACCGCCCGTGACAAGGTGGTGGCCGAGATGGAGTCTCTTGGTCTGCTGGTGGGGACCGAAGAAAACCCCATGGTTCTCCCCTATGGCGACCGTTCCGGGGTGGTTATCGAGCCCTGGCTCACTGATCAATGGTACGTAGATGCGGCGGAGCTGGCTGGGCCGGCCATCGCGGCGGTGGAGAAGGGCGAGACCACATTCGTGCCCGCCCACTGGGCTAACACATATTTCGAATGGATGCGCAACATCCAGCCCTGGTGCATTTCGCGCCAGATCTGGTGGGGGCACCGCATCCCTGCCTGGTACGGCCCCGACGGGGAAGTTTTCGTGGCCACCGGCGAGGACGAGGCGCAGGCACAAGCCGACGCCCATTACGGTAAGGCGGTTTCCCTGGAACGCGATCCGGATGTCTTGGATACCTGGTTTTCCTCGGCCCTGTGGCCTTTTTCCACTTTAGGATGGCCACAAGAGACCCCCGAGGTGAAGACCTATTACCCCACCGACGTTCTGGTGACGGGCTTCGACATCATCTTCTTCTGGGTGGCGCGGATGATGATGATGGGAATCCACTTTATGAAAAAGACGCCCTTCCACACGGTCTATATCCATGCCCTGGTGCGTGACGAAAAAGGCCAGAAAATGTCCAAGTCCAAGGGCAACATTATCGATCCCTTGGAACTGATCGACCAGTACGGCGCCGACGCCCTGCGCCTTACCCTGACCGCACTCGCCGCCCAGGGCCGCGACGTGAAGCTCTCGGCCTCGCGGGTGGAAGGCTACCGTAACTTCGCCACCAAGCTGTGGAACGCCGCCCGCTATTGCCAGATGAACGGCTGCGCGCCGTATCTCGGTTTCGATCCAGCATCCTGCAAACTTACCGTCAACCGCTGGATCGCCGGCGGCGTGGCCGGTCTTGCCGACGATGTCACCACGGCCATCGAAGCCTATCGATTCAATGACGCCGCCAACCATCTCTACCAGTTCATCTGGGGCACTTTTTGCGACTGGTATCTGGAATTCACCAAGCCGTTGCTGACCGGCGGTGATGAAGCGGCGAAGACGGAAACCCAAGCCACCGCCGCCTGGGTTCTGGACCAGTTGCTGCCCCTGCTCCATCCCGTCATGCCTTTCATCACCGAGGAGCTGTGGGAGAAGATGTCCCCCAACCGCGAAGGGAGGCTCATCACTGCGCGCTGGCCGGAATTCCCCGAAACCCTCGCTGATTCTGGGGCCGAGGCGGAAATGGACTGGGTCATTCGCTGTATTTCGGCCATCCGCGCCGTGCGCTCGGAAATGAACGTGCCGCCGGCGGCACGGATTCCGCTGATGGTGGGAAATGCCGAGGAGGCCACCAAGACCCGCCTTGAAACCCACGGCGGCATGATTTCAGTCATGGCGCGGCTCGACGCAGTTACCCTTGGCGACGAGGTGCCCAAGGGGTCCGTGCAAATCGTCCTCGACGAGGCCACATTGATTCTTCCCTTGGCCGGGGTCATTGACGTGGCTGCCGAGAAGGTGCGCCTGCAAAAGGAAATAGCCCACCAGATGGATGAGGTAGCCCGTTTTGACAAGAAACTGGCCAACGAAAAATTCCTCGCCAAGGCACCCGACGAAGTGGTGGCGGAACAGCGCGAAAAGCGCGAGGTGGCACAAGGAGAATTGGACAAGCTGCGCCAGGCGCTGGAACGGCTGGAGGCGCTATAGCATGGAGCCCGTCTAGATGGCCATGCATCAGATAACCTTGGGCGAGAGTTTCGACCTTGTCATTTTCTGCGAGGAACGGCTCCTCGAGGCTGCCAATGACTCTTCTGGGGGCTCTCCCGGCGAACTGGTGCTGTTCTTGCACGGGCTAGGCTGTGACCATTCCTCCTTCGCCGGGGCCTGGGCCGAGGGAGGGTTTGCCGGCTATTCCCTGCTCGTGCCCGATCTTCCCGGTCACGGCGCTTCCGGTGCCCTGGAGGATCTAACCTATCGTCTTCAGGACCACGCCGAGATCATTCTCCGCCTTCTCGCACAGGTGCCCTTCGAGCGTCTCCACATCATCGGCCATTCCATGGGCGGGGCCATCGGGCTTATGCTTGCCGAGCGCGGAGACCTGCCGCTGGCCTCCTTCATCAGCGTCGAGGGCAATCTCCTGGAACACGATTGTGGCATACTTTCGCGCCGCGCCGCTGAAACCCCGGAAGAGCTTTTTGTCAGCGACAAGTTCGTCAAGCTGTTGGAAAAAGCCTCCAGGGCCGAGGCCGCCGACACCCGCGGCTGGGCGAAAATGGCGGAACACACCGACGCCTACGCCTTCCACCGCTCGGCGGTCTCGCTGGTGGAATGGTCCGACAGCGGCCGCCTCTACGAGATGTTCGCCGCGCTTGCCGTGCCCAAGGTCTATATATATGGCGAGCGCAGCGCTAATGCCGAGGTGATCGCCCGTCTCGACGGCGTTCATAAGATCGAGATCGGCGACGCCGGCCACTTCCTCACCACCGACCAGAGCGAGCTCTTCCACGAGACCGTGGCCCGCATCATTGCCAACGGGTGAGGGGGCCGCATATAACGCAATACATTGTGCCAATTCCCATCTGACGGCTATGTTCCGTGTGTCAGGCTCTTAATCCCTCCAGCCTTATGTGAAAGCAATACCTCATGCCCGAGTACCGATCCCGCACCTCCACCCACGGCCGCAACATGGCCGGCGCCCGCGGCCTGTGGCGCGCCACAGGCATGACCGACGAGGATTTCGGCAAGCCCATCATAGCCGTCGCCAATTCCTATACCCAATTTGTACCCGGCCATGTGCATTTGAAAGACCTGGGCGAGCTGGTGGCCGGAGAGATCACGCACGCCGGCGGCGTCGCCTGCGAATTCCACACCATCGCCGTGGATGACGGCATCGCTATGGGCCATGACGGCATGCTCTATTCACTGCCCTCGCGCGAGATTATCGCTGATTCCGTGGAATACATGGCCAACGCCCATTGCGCCGACGCCCTGGTGTGTATCTCCAACTGCGACAAGATCACACCCGGCATGCTGATGGCGGCGCTGCGGCTTAATATTCCCGCCATCTTCGTCTCGGGTGGCCCCATGGAGGCGGGCAGGCTGGAGGTGGACGGTGAGGAAAAGTCCCTGGACCTGATCGACGCTATGATCCAGGCCGCCAACCCCGATGTCTCCGACGAGGAGGCCTTGGCCTATGAACGCTCGGCCTGTCCCACCTGCGGGTCGTGTTCGGGCATGTTCACCGCCAATTCCATGAACTGTCTGGCCGAGGCGCTGGGGTTGGCGCTGCCGGGCAACGGCAGCCTGGTGGCGACCCATGGCGACCGCCGGGAACTGTTTCTGGAGGCCGGGCGGCGCATCGTCGAGTTGACCCGCCGCTATTACGAAGAAGAAGACGAGAGCGCCCTGCCGCGTTCCATCGCCGGACCCGAGTCGTTTGCCAACGCCATGACCGTGGACATCGCCATGGGCGGCTCCACCAATACGGTGCTGCATATTCTTGCCGCCGCCCAGGAGGCCGGCCACGATTTCACCATGGCCCATATTGACGCCCTGTCGCGCAAGGTGCCGAACCTGTGCAAGGTGGCGCCGAGTTCTCACTTTCATCTCGAGGACGTACACCGCGCTGGCGGCGTCTTCGCCATTCTGGGCGAACTGGAGCGGGCCGGACTCATCAATGCGCAAGTGCCCACGGTGCACGCGCCCACATTGAGGGAGGGCATCGAGGCATGGGACATCGGCCGCACTAAGGACGAGGCTGTGCGCCGTTTCTACATGGCCGCGCCCGGCGGCGTGCCAACGCAACAGGCTTTCAACCAAGAGAACCGCTATAACTCGCTGGACGATAACCGCGAACTTGGCTGTATCCGCGACGTGGCGCACGCCTACAGCGCCGATGGCGGGCTGGCGATCCTGCACGGCAACATTGCCGAGGACGGGTGCATCGTCAAGACCGCCGGGGTCGAGGAAGACAACCTCACCTTTTGTGGTCCGGCGCATATCTTCGAGAGCCAGGACGCGGCGGTGGACGGCATCCTCGGCGATGAGGTAAAGGCGGGCGAGGTGGTGGTGATCCGCTATGAAGGCCCGCGCGGCGGTCCCGGCATGCAGGAAATGCTCTACCCAACCAGCTATCTCAAATCCAAGGGGCTAGGCAAGGACTGCGCACTCATCACCGACGGCCGTTTCTCCGGCGGCTCGTCGGGATTGTGCATCGGCCATGTGTCGCCCGAGGCGGGCGAGGGTGGAGCCATCGCATTGATCGAGGAAGGCGACGCCATCGAGATCGATATTCCGGCGCGCTCCGTCCGCGTGGCCGTGGACGAGGATGAGCTGGCCCGCCGTCGCGAGGCCATGGAGGCTAAAAACAGCGGCGCCTGGGGGCCGGCCCAGCCGCGAAAGCGTTTTGTTTCCGGGGCGCTCAAGGCTTACGCTGCCATGACCACCAGCGCCTCCAAGGGCGCGGTGCGCGACGTGAGTCAGGCCGAAAAGTAGCCGCGATGTGGGACCAGCAACGCGATGACCCAGTGCAGAGTGATGGACATTCTTCCATATGAGTCTTTGGTGTTGCAGCACTGCATGGCGGCCTCTCCAAAAGAATGAGTGATTACACCTTAAGGATATAAATTCTCCGGGCATTGTACAATCCGCCGTTAGTAAGGGTTTTCCTCGTTCAGTTCGCACCACACCGGGGTGTGGTCGGAGGGTTTTTCCAGCCCCCTCGGTCCACGGTCGATGGCGCACCCAGAAAGCCGGTCGGCGGCCTGTGGCGATAATAGAAGATGATCGATACGCAGGCCGTGATCCTTGTTCCAGGCGCTGGCCTTGTAATCCCAGAAGGTATAGGCGCCGCCGCTCTGGTCGATGGCTAGAACGGCGTCGGTGAATCCGAGGTTGAGAAGGGCGCGGAAGCGGGCGCGGGTTTCGGGCCTGGCCAGGGCGTCTTCGCGCCAAGCCTCGGGGTTGTAAACGTCGCCGTCATCGGGGATGACGTTGTAATCGCCGCCCAACACCAGCGGTTCCTCGTATGTGAGAAGATCCCCGGCATGGGCGGCCAGCCGTTCCATCCAGGCCAGCTTGTAGGGGTATTTCTCACCATCCACGGGATTGCCGTTGGGAAGGTAGAGGGAGGCGACGCGGATCATGCCTTCGCCGAATCCGGTCACCGCCTCCACATAGCGCGCCTGTTCGTCTGAAGGGTCGCCGGGTAGTTTGGTGATCACGTCTTCCAAGGGGGTGCGCGAGAGGATGGCCACACCGTTATAGGATTTCTGGCCCCGTACCGCGCAGTTATATCCTGCGGCCTCGATTTCCAGAGTCGGGAAGGCGTCATCCATGCATTTGATTTCCTGCAACAGCACCAGATCGGGCGTGGCCTTGTCCAGCCAGCCCAGCAGATGGGCCAGACGCGCCCGCACCGAATTGACGTTCCAGGTGGCGATTTTCACTGTTCTACCGAGGCTCCCGTACACGAAAAAGCCCGCACATGGCGCGCGGGCCCTAGCTTAGAGCTGGTCAGGGCTGACATGATCACAGGAAATACTATATGGAAAAAGACGTGCCGCAGCCGCAGGTGGAGTCGGCATTGGGATTGGTGACGCGGAAATAGGCGCCCATGAGGTCTTCCACGAAATCCACTTCGGAACCGGCCAGCAGGTCCAGGGAGACATCGTCCACCACCAGGGTCGCGCCATCGCGGGTAAAGGTATGGTCGTCCTCATTGACCGCATCGTCGAAGGAAAACCCATAGGAAAACCCCTGGCAGCCGCCACCAGACACGGCGATGCGCAGGTTCTGGCCCTGGTTTTCCTCACTCTCCATCAGGGTGAGAACGCGCTTGGCCGCGGCCTCGCTGAGGCTCACGGCGCGTTCCGTTGCTCCTGTGGCTCCCTGTTCGGAAGAGAGTTGAGTTTCCTGCGATGCTTCGTTCATAGGGAAATTTTACCCTGTAATTGAGACTACATTCTGTCCCTTATGTAGGGCTAAACCCCCAAATGTCAATTTTTCATGGTCCCTTCGGCAGCCAATGGATGATTGCCTGAAAGAGGGAGAGCCGGTAGTTTCCGGGCAGTATGAACGCCGTTCTCAACCTTGCCTCCTATGCCTGCCGGCCCGAGACCAGCCGCGGCCGTTTCCACGAGGAACTGGAGAGCGCGAACCGCTCGCCTTTCCAGCGCGACCGCGACCGCATTATCCATTCCGCCGCCTTCCGGCGCTTGAAATACAAGACCCAGGTCTTCGTTTTCCATGAAGGGGACAATTACCGCACCCGGCTTACCCACAGCCTCGAGGTGTCGCAAATTGCTCGTTCGGTAAGTCGGGCGCTGGGAGGAAACGAGGACGTGGCCGAGGCTGTAGCGCTGGCCCATGATCTCGGCCATACGCCCTTCGGCCATGCCGGTGAGGACACCCTGGGCAAAGCCATGGCTCCCTATGGCGGTTTCGACCACAACGACCAGGCGCTGCGTATCCTGACCACGCTGGAGCGGCGCTATGCCGACTTCGACGGACTCAATTTGACTTGGGAGACCCTGGAAGGGGTGGTGAAACATAACGGGCCACTGGAGGGGGAGGGATCCGGCGCGCTGCCCACCACCATCGCCAACTACGTGAAAAAACACGATCTGGAACTTCATACCCATGCCGGGCTGGAGGCGCAGATCGCCGCCCTGGCAGACGATATCGCCTATAACAACCATGACATCGACGACGGCCTGCGGGCTGGGCTTTTCACCATCGAGGCCTTAAAAAAGGTGCCCCTGGCCGGTCCCGTCCTGAGCGAGGTGGAAGGGAAATACCCCGGTCTGGAGCTTTCGCGCCTGATCCATGAAACAGTGCGGCGTATGATCCACCTCATGGTCACCGACCTTCTCGAGGAAACCCGCTCCCGGCTGGCTGCCGCCAAGCCCAAATCGGCCCAGGACATCCGCAATCTGGGGGAGCCTACGGCGGTGTTCTCCGAAGAGATGCGGAAAAACGACAGGGCGCTGAAGGAATTCCTGTTTTCTTCCATGTACCGCCATGACAGGGTCACCCTTATGACCAACAAGGCCCGGCGGGTGGTGGGGGAGCTTTTCCGTCACTTTCACCATGCTCCCGATCAGCTTCCAGAGGAATGGCAGCAGCGCTGTGACGCTCCAGAAAGCCTCCGGACCGCACGCGCTATCGCCGATTACATCGCCGGTATGACGGACCGTTACGCCCTCGACGTGCATGGGGGTATTTTCCCTGGAGACGGGGAAACCCCATGACCTTTCATAAACGGCTTTCGGCGCTGGTGGAGGAGACGGTGGCGCAGCTTTCCGCGCGCGAGGCGCTGCCCGGCGGGCTCGATTGTAGCCAGGCATCGGTAGATATCCCCCGTGATCCCGGTCATGGCGAGGTGAGTGCCAATACCTCAATGGTTCTGGCGAAACAGGCGAAGATGAAGCCGCGGGACATTGCCAATCTGATCGCCGGGGAGTTGGAACAGCACCCGGATGTGGCGCAAGTGAAGGTGGCCGGGCCGGGTTTCCTCAACTTGGTGATGACCCCCGGTTTTTGGCAGGGTCTGCTGGCTGAACTTCTGGAAAGCGGCACGGATTTCGGCGCCAACGACCTTGGCGGCGGCGAAAAGGTCAATGTGGAATTCGTTTCCGCCAACCCCACCGGCCCCATGCATGTAGGCCATGCCCGGGGCGCGGTGGTGGGGGATGTTCTGGCCTCGATCCTGGAAAAGGCGGGATATGACGTAACCCGGGAGTTCTACGTCAACGACGCCGGAACCCAGGTAGATCAACTGGCGCGCTCGGTCTATCTGCGCTATTGCGAGGCTTGCGGCGAGTCCATCGGCGATCTCCCCGAAGGTCTCTATCCCGGGGACTATCTGAAACCCGTAGGCGAAATGATCGCCGCACGGGATGGCAAGAAATGGCTCAACCAGGACGAGACGGCCTGGCTGGAAGTCTTCCGCGAGGCAGCCGTGCGGGAGATGATGAAGTTGATCAAGGAAGATTTGCTTTCCCTGGGGGTGCGCCATGATGTGTTTACCTCGGAGCTGGCATTGCAGGAGGCGGGCGAGGTGGAGAGCGCCTATGAGTTCCTTCTTGGCAAAGACCTGATCTATGAAGGCGTGCTGGAGCCGCCCAAGGGCAAGAGGCCCGACGACTGGGAGGAACGGCCGCAATGGCTGTTCCGGTCCACGAATTTCAGCGATGATAGCGACCGGCCCTTGAAGAAGTCCGACGGCGGCTGGACCTATTTCGCCTCCGACATCGCCTACCACCGTGACAAGGCGCGCCGTGGTTTTTCCAATATGATCGACGTCTGGGGGGTGGATCACGGCGGTTATGTAAAGCGCATGAAGGCCGCTGTGGCGGCGGTGACGGAAGGTAGGGGGGCACTTGACGTTAAGCTCACGGCCATGGTCAACCTCAGCGACAGTGGTGAGCCGATGAAGATGTCCAAGCGCGCCGGGAGTTTCGTCACTCTGCGTGACGTGGTGGACAGGGTGGGCAAGGGCGTGGTGCGCTTCATCATGCTCACCCGCAAGAACGATGCGCCGCTGGATTTCGATTTTGCCAAGGTTACGGAACAGTCCCGCGATAACCCGGTGTTCTACGTCCAATACGCCCACGCCAGAAGCCATTCGGTGCTGCGGTTGGCGAAAGAAGAGATGCCCGATATCGACCTCTCTGTGGCGACCCTGGCGAGGGAGCCTTTACACCGCTTGACCGATGAGTCTGAGCTTGCTTTGATCAAGCAACTCACATCCTGGCCGCGTCTGGTTGAAAGCGCCGCGAAGGCACATGAACCACATCGTTGCGCTTTTTATCTTTACGACCTGGCGGCGGTTTTCCACGCGCTTTGGAACAAGGGCAAAGATGATGCGCAATTGCGTTTTCTCGTTCAAGATGACAAGGAGCTGACCATGGCGCGGCTGGCTTTGGTGCGTTCCGTTGCTCTGGTTATTGCCCTGGGCCTGGAGATGTTCGGCGTCGAGCCGCTTGAGGAGATGCGCTGATGCCTTCCGATCAAGGTCCTCCCGGAAACTATCCGGGCAATTATCCAGGTAGCTATCCTGGAGGCGCGGACAGGGGCCCTGGAGCCCCCTCTCGCAAGCAGCCGGGTTTTTTCTCCCAGTGGCGGGATTCTCTTTCGTCACAGAAACAGGAAGAATACCATCCCGATTCCGTGGATATGGGAGCGCCGTGGTGGCGTTCCATGAGAATCCTGGCGGTGATCGTTTCTTTTGGATTCTTCGCCTTCATTATCTGGTTCAGCTATCAGCAGGGATACCAGGAAGGTTCGGAAAGTACGCCGCCCTTGATCACGACCGACGTGAACCCGACCAAGGTGCGTCCCGACAAGCCCGGCGGCATGGAAATTCCCGACCAGGACAAGCTGGTCTATAACCGTGTGGATCCATCCGCCCAGGAGCCCACCGTGGAACGGCTTTTGCCACCGCCTGAAAAGCCCCTACCCCGTGGCCAATCAGGGCAGGAACTTCCGGAACCCTCGTTTCCTAAAACCGGGAAGTTTTCCGATATTCCGGTTCCGGTCATTCCCAGGCAGCTGCCGCCCCAGTTTGAATCCGACCAGGCGGCACCGCCACCACCCGTGCCCCAGGCACAAAAGCCCCGGCAGCTTGTGCCGGTGCCGCCTGCCGCGTCCCAACAGCAAGTCGTCGCGCCTGCCACCGGCGGTTACCGGGTCCAGATAGGTTCCTTTCGCAGCGAGGATGCCGCACGCACTGCCTGGCTCCGTGTACAAGCACAGCACAAGGATCTGTTGGCCACCATGACTCCCTCGTTCCAACGCGCGGACCTTGGCCCCAGGGGGATCTGGTTCCGTCTTCACGCCGGCCCCCTGGCGAACGAATCAGATGCCAAGAACATCTGTGCCGAACTGGCGAAACGTAAAACCGGTTGTCTTGTCATCAGGCCTTGAATGGTCGTTTATAAATGATTACCTCGTCTCCCGCCGCCGTGATTTTCGGATGCGCCGGTGAAACTCTGGAGAATCGTGAGCGGCGTTTTTTCCCCCGCGCCAACCCCCTGGGCTTTATCCTTTTCGCCCGCAACTGTGGGTCACCCGACCAGATACGGGCATTGACCGGCGACCTCCGCGATGCCGTGGGCCGTGCGGACGCCCCCATTCTCATCGATCAGGAAGGGGGCAAGGTGGCCCGTCTGCAACCACCACAGTGGCGCGATGCGCCCGCCGCCGGGACCATTGGGGAGGTGGCCCGGCGCGACCGGGAAAAAGGTGGCGAGGCGGCCTATCTCAACGCCCGCCTGATGGCCATGGAGCTCACGGAGTTGGGTGTTGATGTGGACTGTGCGCCGGTGCTTGATCTGCTCCAGCCTGACGCCCATGACATTATCGGCTCTCGCGCCTTCGGTAACGACCCGGAAGTGACGGCGTTCCTTGGCCGCAGGGCCTGTGAGGGATTTCTCGATGGCGGCGTCACCCCGGTACTCAAGCATATTCCCGGCCATGGTCGCGCCACCTGCGACAGCCATGAACAACTTCCGCTGGTGACGGCCTTGCGGGAGGACCTCGAAAACCATGATTTTTCCCCCTTCCGCGAACTCTCGGATATGCCTTGGGCGATGACGGCCCATGTGGTCTACGAGGCTATCGACCCCAAATATCCCGCCACCATTTCGGCCGTCGTGATCGAGGATGTCATCCGTGGCCATATGGGGTTTAACGGTGTTCTGGTCTCCGACGACCTTTCTATGAAGGCGCTCAGTGGGGATTTGGCCGGGCGCGCCAAGGCGGCGCTGGAGGCTGGCTGTGACCTGGCGCTTCATTGCAGTGGCGAAATGGGTGAAATGGAGGCGGTGGCCGAAGGGGCGCGTCCGCTGTCATCTCAATCCACCGCCAGGATAGAGCTTTCATATAATATGAGAAAAAATGATAAAGCATTTGATTTTAAAGAAAATATATCAATTCTAAACGAGCTTTTGAGCCATGTTTGAAACGGTTCTCTATACGGCTTCGGTCTGGGTATTGCCGGTGCTTCTGGCCATCACCCTGCATGAGGCCGCGCACGGATTCGTGGCCTGGAAGCTGGGCGACGATACGGCCAAGCTAATGGGCCGCGTCACCTTCAATCCGCTGAAACACGTGGACAAGTTCGGCACCATCCTGCTGCCGGCTTTTTTGCTGTTGATGCGCGCGCCTTTTCTGTTCGGCTGGGCGAAGCCGGTGCCGGTTGATTTTTCCCGACTCCGCAGCCCCAAGCAGGATATGGTCTGGGTGGCCGCCGCCGGGCCCGGGACTAATCTGGCGCTGGCCTTTGTTTCCGCCTTGCTGATTCATTTTGCGGTTCTGGCCGACGATCCATTGCGCGGCTGGCTTATTTCCAATCTTACCAATTCGATCTTGATCAATCTGGTGCTGGCGATGTTCAACCTGTTGCCGCTGCCGCCTCTGGATGGCGGCCGCATCGCCGTGGGCCTGTTGCCGCACCCCTATGCGCTGGCCCTGGCGCGGCTGGAAAAATGGGGGCTGTTCCTCATCGTCGGAATCCTGTTTATTCTGCCTATGATCGCCGCTCAGATGGGAATTCACCTCAATGTTCTTGGCTGGCTGATCGGTGGTCCGGTTGAATTCCTTTTCCGGGGAATCATAATTTTTGCCGGACTGGCTTAAGGATGCGGAGATGACGGACGACAGCGGTTTCGAGGCGCAGGGGAGCTTTGGGGAAGACTCTACCCCTGTTCGGTTGATCCTTGATCTTGATGGTTTTGAAGGGCCTCTCGATGTTTTGCTTACCTTAGCCCGGGAGCAGCAGGTGGACCTTGTCCATATTTCCATTCTCGCCCTGGCCAATCAGTACCTCGATTACATCGCCCGCGCCCATTCCATGCGTCTGGAGATCGCCGCCGATTACCTGGTGATGGCGGCGTGGCTGGCCTATCTCAAGTCGCGCCTGTTGCTGCCCCGGCGGGATGACGAAGAAGAGCCCACGGGCCCTGAGTTGGCGGCGGCGCTGGCGTTTCATCTGCAACGTTATAACGCCATGAAGGAAGCTGGGGTCCGGCTTATGGAACGTCCCCAGAAGGGAAGGGACTTCTTCCCCCGCGGCGCGCCGGAAGGGCTGCGGAATATCCGCCGCGGCGTCATCGAGGTCTCGCTTTTCGAATTGCTCACCGCCTATGGCGACCAACAGCGCCGCGCCGCCGATCCGACCCTGCATATCGCTCCCATCATGGTTTATTCTATGGACGACGTCCTGAAACGTCTTGTGGGGATGCTTGGTAAGTCGCAGGGATGGGGGTCTCTCATGAATTACCTGCCGGAGGCTCTGGGCGGAGAGTTGATAATGCGCTCCGCAGTTGCGGCCACGTTCTCCGCCGGTCTTGAACTAGCGAAACAGGGCAAGGCGCAGTTGCGGCAGGAAGGCAGCTTCGGCCCCCTCTATTTGCGCGCCGTAAAGAAAACCAAGACCAGGGCCAAAAACAGTAAGGGCGGTGGATCATGACGGAAGAGTTCATGAGCGATGATTCCCAATTGCTGCGCATCCTCGAGGCCATGCTATTTGCGGCGTCCGAGCCTCTGACCGAGGGCACCATGGCTTCACGCCTTCCGGAGGGTACGGATGTGTCCGCCCTGCTTGACGAACTTTCGGGCCATTACGCTAATCGCGGAGTCAATCTGGTCCGAGTTGGTTCAAAATGGGCGCTGCGCACCGCGCCAGACGTGGTGCCGGCCTTACGTCTGGAGACCGAAGTGCCGCGCAAGCTTTCCCAAGCGGCCCTGGAAACCCTGGCCATCATCGCCTATCACCAGCCGGTGACGCGGTCGGAAATCGAAGAAATCCGGGGCAAGAGCCTGAGCCGGGGAACCCTCGACACGCTTCTGGAAGCAGGATGGGTTCGTCCCAAGGGGCGGCGGCGCACGCCGGGACGTCCCGTGACGTGGGGCACCAGCGACGAGTTTCTCGATCAGTTCGGACTCGAATCGGTAGAGGATCTGCCGGGAATTGAGGAACTGAAGGCTTCGGGCCTTATTGACCAGCGCCCGGCCATCACCGCCTATGCAAGGCTGAGTACCGATGCTCGCAAGGAGCTTGGCATAGAGGACGCCATGTCCGAGGCGAACGCGGACGAAGAAGCCGGGGAATATGCTGAAAGCGAAAACGAGGGGGCACCCCTGGAATCCGTTGAAGAGGAACTTTAAGGCGTTTCCAGTTTGCGGTGGACAAACCTTTCTGCCATCATAAAGAGTCTGTTGTCGGGCAGATTTTTCCGCCGTTTCCTTTTTGGAGAACCCCTTAAATGAGCATTGGCCCCTGGCAAATCATTTTGATCCTGGTAATCGTCCTGATTATTTTCGGGGCCGGAAAACTCCCCCGTGTGATGGGCGACATCGCCAAGGGAGTGAAGAATTTCAAGGTCGGCCTCAAAGACGAGGTCGGCGATTCCGCCGCTGAGTCCACCACTGGGGCCACGCCGAGCCTTGAAGAAGGCAAGGAACCCGAATCCGCAAGCGATAAGGCGTCCGAGGAAGACAAAAGTTCCGCCACCAAGGACTGAGGGCGGGTTCCCGATGGCACCCCGCGGACGGGCCAGGTTTTTTTCATCCCCATTGATGTGTTTGGGCCGGACAGGAAGAACCGGGCATGTTTGATATCGGCTGGACCGAAATGGCGCTTGTGGCCACCCTCATTATCGTGGTGGTGGGACCGAAGGAATTGCCCGTTGTCCTCCGCACTATAGGACGGGCCGTCTCCCGCGCCCGCGCCATGGCCCGGGAATTCCGTGACAGTATTGACGAAATAGCCGATGAGGCCGATCTCGGCAAAGAAGTCTTCGACGACCCTCAATTGGAAAAATTCCGTCTCGACGCCGAAAAAAAAGCGCTTTCCATACAGCCCCGCACGGTGGCCGCCAATGGCGGCGACGGAACCCCGGAATCCGACACATCCAAGTCGGGGGGCGGCTAGATGTCCATGCCGGAACAGAGCCCGCCCGACCAGCCCACCCAGGGAGGTAAAGAGAGCGCAGAAGAGGCTATGTCCCTTGTAGGGCACCTGATAGAACTTCGTGACCGTCTGGTGTGGGCCATCGCCGCCTTCGTGGTGGCCTTCGGTGTCTGTTTTTATTTCGCCGAACACATGTACGGCTTTCTGGTGGAGCCTCTTGCAGCCCTGCTGGAAGAAAAAGGCCAACGGCGGCTTATCTATACCGGGCTGGCGGAGGTCTTCTTCACCTATCTCAAGGTGTCTCTTTACGGCGCCCTTTTCTTGTCTTTCCCCATTGTTGCCGGGCAGCTCTGGATGTTCGTGGCGCCGGGGCTGTACAAAAATGAAAAGAGCGCCTTTATGCCGTTTCTCATCGCCACGCCGGTTCTTTTCGTGGCCGGTGGTGCGCTAGTCTACTATTTCATTTTTCCTCTGGCCTGGAGCTTCTTCCTCAGTTTCGAGAGCCTGGGCGGCGCCGGCTCCCTGCCCATACATCTGGAAGCCAAGGTCAACGAATACCTGTCCTTGGTGGTGACGCTGATCTTCGCCTTCGGCCTGGCTTTTCAGCTCCCTGTCCTGCTGACACTCATGGCCCGAGTCGGGATGGTGAGCGCTGAGGCCTTGGCCCGGAAGCGTAAATACGCCATCGTCCTGGCCTTCGTGGCGGCGGCGGTGCTGACCCCACCCGACATCATTAGTCAGATTGGGCTGGCCCTGCCCATATTGCTGCTCTACGAGTTTTCTATTCTCGCCGTGAAGTGTATTGAGAAACGCCGGGACGATCCTGAGCCGGAACCACCGGAGAGCGAATGAGCGCCGGGTGTGGACGCGTCTCCTCTGACCCCGTATAACCCCGGAAAGAAGGAACAGGACCAGACGTCCCATGCTCGACATCAAATGGATTCGTGAAAACCCCGAGGACTTCGACGCCGCCATGAAGCGCCGGGGTATTTCCGAGCCTGGCAGTTTAGCCCTTTTAAAATTCGATTCCTCGCGCCGCGAGGTGCAGACCGCCCTGCAGGAGAAGCAGGGGCTCCGCAACGACCTTTCCAAGGAGATCGGAGTTTTGAAGGGCAAGGGTGAGGAGGCTGAGGCCGAAAAATGCATGGCCCAGGTGGTGGCACTGAAAGACGAGATGCAGGCCCTGGAGGAGCAAGGACGGGAACAGAGCGAGAAACTCGACGCCCTTCTTGCTGGGCTGCCCAATATTCTGACCGAGGACGTTCCCGACGGCGCTGACGAAAGCGCCAACAAGGTTGTGCGTAATGTGGGCAATCCGCCAGCCTTCGACTTTACGCCTAAGGATCATGTGGAGCTAGGAGAAGGCTTGGGAGGTATGGATTTCGACACCGCGGCGAAGATGTCCGGGGCGCGGTTTGTTCTGCTCTCGGGCTCCCTGGCTCGGATGGAAAGGGCGCTGGCGGCCTTCATGCTCGATCTCCACACCACCGAGCATGGCTATACGGAGGTCAACCCGCCCGCCCTGGTGCGCGACAACGCCCTGTTCGGCACTGGCCAGCTGCCTAAATTCGCCGCGGACCTCTTTCATACGGAAGACGATTACTGGCTCATCCCCACCGCCGAGGTGCCGCTCACCAATATGGTGGCCGATCAAATCATCGAAGAGGACTATTTGCCATGCCGCTATACCTCCATGACATGGTGTTTCCGCTCCGAGGCCGGGGCGGCGGGCAAGGATACCCGCGGCATGATCCGCCAGCACCAGTTCACCAAGGTGGAACTGGTGAGCATCGTCCACCCTGATGAGTCGGAAGAAGAACTGGAACGCATGACAAGCTGCGCCGAGGAAGTACTGAAACGGCTCGGCCTGCCGTACCGCGTGGTTGTTTTGTGTTCCGGGGACACCGGATTCGGCGCTCGCAAGACTTACGATATCGAGGTGTGGCTGCCGAACCAAGACACCTATCGCGAGATTTCGAGCTGTTCCAACTGTGGCGACTTCCAGGCACGGCGCATGAAGGCGCGGTTCCGTCCGGCGCAAGCCAAGGGCACCCGTTTCGTTCACACTCTCAACGGTTCGGGTGTCGCCGTGGGCCGCACCCTCATTGCTATCCTTGAGAACTATCAGCGTGCCGACGGATCGGTGGAGGTGCCAGAGGCGCTGCGCTCCTACATGGGGGGGCTTGAGGTGATTGCCCCAGATGTTTAAGGCATCGCTGAAGCCGGACCTCACTCACAAGGCGGCCATCAGGAGCTTGAAAAAGGTACTCCCGTGAATCTTGAGGCCAAGAAAATCCGTCTCATCATGGAACTACGACGGTCCTGGATCAGCGATACCAGTGTGTTGTCGGCCATCGAGCTGACCCCGCGGGAGGTGTTCCTGCCTGAGGCTCTCCATGACCGCGCGTACGAAAATGTGGCCCTTCCTATCGACTGTGGCCAGACCATAAGCCAGCCCCTGGTGGTAGGTGTGATGACCCAGGCCCTGCGGATGGAAGAGCGCATGCGAGTTCTCGAAGTGGGCACCGGATCAGGCTATCAGACTGCCATCCTTTCCAGGCTGTGCCGTCGGGTCTACACCATCGAACGTTATAAGCGGCTCATGGCCCAGGCAGAGAAACGATTCGCCGAGTTGGGCCTTACCAATATCACCACGCGGGTGGGGGATGGCTCCAAGGGCTGGCCGGAACAGGCTCCCATCGCCCGTATTCTCGTCACCGCGGCGGCTGCGGATGTACCCCCAGCATTGGCAAATCAGCTTGAGGAAGGCGGCATTATGATTGTTCCTGTGGGCGATGAATACGGGAACCAGCAAGTTTTGCGCATTACTCGCACGGCTGACGGTTTCGACCATGAGGAACTGTTGCCTGTGCGTTTCGTGCCGCTGGTGGAAGGTGAACCCGATTCCGGAGCAGATTGAAGGCGGCGCCGGTGAGATATAAACTCCGCCCATGCCGCGCCTGATCACCGCCCATTTAGTTGTCTTGTATTTATGCTCCGCTTTAAGTGCGGTTCTGACGGGATGCGAGCGCTATATCTATGGCGAGGACCCCTATGGCCGGCGCAAGGGGCCGGTAAAAACCCAGGAAGAGGCCCTGGCAAAAATTCCCAAGCCTGCAGCGATAACCGGTAAGGGCGAGGTGCGGGTGCAGCGGGGAGACACCCTGTTTGGCATCGCCCGCAAACATAACGTTCCCTTGCGTGATCTGATCGAGGCCAACCGGTTACGGCCGCCCTATACGCTGTTGGTGGGGTCGGTGCTTTTCCTGCCGCGAAGCCGCACCCATACCGTGGTTGCCGGAGATACGCTGTACAGCATTTCACGGCGCTATAGGGTAGATATGAGCCTGCTTGCCCGCGTCAACCGGCTCAATCCTCCGGAAAAAATCCGTGTCGGGCAAAAGCTGAGGCTTCCCGGCACCATTTCACCCCCTTCCCCGGCGGCATCGAAAAACACATCGTCACTTAAGGTGGACTCTTCCCCGGGTGCGGTAGGAAAAAACGGAATATCCGGAGATGTTCCAAAGAGGCCCGATTCCTACGCGCCGCCGCCCCGCGTCTCCAGCCGCTTTCACATGCCGCTGCGGGGTAAGGTCGTCAGTGTCTACGGCCCCGGTAGGGGAGGGCTCCACAATGACGGCATAAATATCCTGGCAAGCAAAGGCGCGCCCGTGGAGGCCGCGGAAAACGGCGTGGTGGTTTACTCGGGAAACGAACTACAGGGA
>Ga0208411_1000871_pt1 | contig 21845 bp, 18 predicted proteins | sample ETN01SmetaG_4_FD_185793 | JGI IMG/M metagenome (GOLD analysis project Ga0208411, IMG submission 185793) | Marine microbial and viral communities from oxygen minimum zone, Eastern Pacific Ocean - ETNP2014F12-01SV261 (SPAdes) (version 2) | ecosystem: Environmental > Aquatic > Marine > Oceanic ... | reverse complement strand
CCCTGATAAAAGGGCGGTTTACTGGTCAGTAAATCATAGAAGGTTGCTCCCAGTGAATAGATGTCATCAGCTGCCTGCGGTTGTCTTCCCTCAATCTGTTGAGGACTCATGTAGGAAGGGGTGCCCGCATCCAATACACTGACAGTCATGGTACTGGCCGTACCGGCAATCGAGGCGGCAATCCCGAAGTCGGCCAGCTTCAACTGGGCCTGCTTGTTAATCAACAGGTTGGAGGGTTTGAGGTCGCGGTGGGCTATTTTCTGGTTGTGCGCATATTCCAGGGCGTCACACAGCTGCAACATGTAATGGCGTACCCCACTCCAGACCATCAGCCGGTTGGGGGTTTGTCTGCGGACCTGATCCAGATCTGTCCCCGGCAAAGACTCCGGGCCTGCCACGTATTCCATGAGGATAAAGGGTGGTTCGCCTTCTGTACGTACCAGTCCCTCAATCTTCAGGATATTGGCGTGATCCAGCGTGGTGGTCTTGGCCACTTCCCGTTCCAGATCCTGCAGGCCTGAATCATCATTGGCCATCTCCGCTGGCAGGAGTTTGAGTGCCACCTCCCGTTCATGCACCTCATCACGGGCCAACCACACTGCACCCATGCCTCCCTGGCCCAGTAGTTTAATTAAAGTAAACCTGCCTCCGGTTAAGCGCGCACCGGTGACCAGTTCCCGGAAGCCTTCCCGGACAATATCGATATAGAGATCACTGATATGGACCTTCTGGGCGGGCTCAACCGGGATCCGGCCGCGTACAGTAACCCCATCAAGATAGGTGCCTGAGGTGCTGTTCAGATCCTCGATCTCGACAGCGTCTTCGGTGATAACCAGCCGTGCGTGTGCACGTGATACATGCGGGTCATCAATATAGATCGCACAATCAATCTCACGCCCAATAATATGCTCCCCCAACCCCAGTACATATTGGCCCAAGATCGTCCCATCGGTCCGTGCTATCACTATCTTCGTCGTCGTAAGGGACATAAATAGAAAGTTTCTACCCAGTGAATTACCCCAAAATTCGCGAATATTCTATAATAATCATGGTAGAATATCGTAACCCTTTGTCTGGGGAATCCGTCTAATTGATTGGAAATTTGCGCTATTAGTGCTACTTTAACTCGCAACTCTTCTCTGTATGGATAGAAGCAAAAAAATTTGGGTTTGTGTGGTTTTGTTGCTGGGGGTGGTCATTTTCTGGTGGCTCTCTGCCTCTAATAGTGAGCCGACCTTGATCGGAACCGTTTTGCCTGAGCGCCCAAAGGATAGCGTTCCGGAGGCGGCGATCGCCAAGCGTTTCAGGCATGTGGAGATAAATAGCCGGGCAGTAGAGGCGGTGAGCAAGGGGGAGCAGACAATTTCCCTAAACCTTTTTCCCGATGAAACCATTCGTGTACGTCTGGGTAAATCTGAGCAAACCGATCCGGTTAGCAGCGAGGTCCACGGAGAGATAATTGGATTGCCCGGCTCGGCAGTCAGTTTTGTGACATATGATGGGACGTTGGCCGGCAGTATCACCTATCCTGATGGCAGGATGTTCCTGATTAACTACGCGGATAAAAAGACCCATTCAATCGTGGAGGTTGGCGGTGCCCAAGGCCATTCATCACATGCTACATCTTTTCATCCTGAAACCTTCAACTTGATGCGTTCATCAGATCAAAGCGTTACGGCAATGCCGCAATACAAGCCCGGGGTTCGCTACCGGGTTCCGGGTTTTCCCGGCTTCACCCATGTGCTTAACCTTACCAACCGGTGGCCCACCAACCGTTGGCCGGGTCCGAGGGTTCCTTTTTACGGGCCTCCAATCATGGGCGTATTGGTATGCTACACTTCCCTGGCTGAAAAACAGTGTGGAGGGACCAGGGGGATTGAGACGCGCGCACGTATTTCCGTTGCCCAGGCCAACAATTCTTTTCGACGAAGTGCAATAATTGCCAAACTGGTTTTGCTGGGCACAAAAAAGGTGAACTACACCACTTCGGGGAACAGTACTGTTGATCTTATGAACATGACTTTTGCCAGGACACCCCAGTTGTATGATGTGCACAGGCAGCGCAAAATATTCAGAGCCGATTTGGTGAGTCTATTCACCGGTACCAGTCCCAAGAACATTATGCATGGCAGTAGTTGGATGCTCAATACCACCAATGGTGCGCCGGCCTACGGGTTTAATGCAATGGAGGCGGTGTATGCGCCGGCCTCGGTTTTTGTCCATGAAATCGGGCACAACCTTGGCTGTTCTCATGCGACCAATGATGTGGGCGGGTTTATGCACGGATCCTATACCAACTCACACGGATGGAGATTTGGTATTACCACCAACGGGAACACCTACCCGATGCGGACGATCATGGCCTATGGAAGGGGCAGACGGTTGGGTTATTTTTCTAATCCCAATGTGAGCGTATGGGGAGTGCCGACGGGCGACACCAATTTTGCCAATAATGCTTATACGATTTCCCAGATGGCCCCGAAGGTGGGCTCCTATTTCACACAGATTATCCAGAGCAGGAGAGCAAGACCTTATCCCTTCGGTAATGGTTTTCCCTGGGCAACAAACCGGCCTGCCTTGCGTTGGCCGCGGCGGGGTTCTTCAGGCAGGGGTGGGACCGGCGAATAATTTACTGCCGCTTACCGATACACCAGAGGTGCTTGTGGGTTCGCAGTAATAACTGCCCATCAGAGGCCGCCAGGGAACTGTTGGTGAGGGTGCCGTCCAATTCGTTGCTGCCGATTAATTGAAACTTGGGGCTGGCCTGCATGATAATGGTTTCGCCCGATTGATTGGGGACGTAAATCCGGTTGCCCGCGATAATCATCGAACTCCACGATTCCTGTTTGGCACCACGACCTCGTACACGTTCAGAGAACAGTACCTTGCCACTTTTCAGGTCATGACATTCCATGAGGCCATTGGTGTTCAGGATATATGCGTGGCCCTTATGCACGATGCCCGATCCGAGCCGGTTGGCAGTGCGCTCTATTCGCCAGAGGGTTTGGGAGGTGACATTTCCTTTGCCGCCATATTTTACCGCCACGGTAGACCCAAAATAACCGCCCGTTCCGATAACAACGCCTTCACCGGCAATGGGAGAGGAATATATAAGAGGATTAAGACCCTCACATTTCCACAGAATTTTACCGGTGGCCGGATTGACCCCGGCCAGGTTGCCAGGGTAACTCATGACGAGCTCTTCATTTTTGCCGGTTTTTAACAGGATAGGGGTGCTGAAGCTGCAAATCCACTTGCGGTCCTTGTTGTTTTTGAATCCGTCAGTACGGCCAATAACATTCACCGGCGGGTCATCCAGTTTCCAGACAGTTTTTCCGGTGCGTTTATCGAGTGCCAGAAGGTGCGAGTTGGGGTCGGGCCCACGGTAAATATAAACGTGGTTGCCGTGAATGACCGGAGAGGCGGCTGAGCCCCATTCGAATTGAATTTTTCCCAAGTCACGCTGCCAAAGTTGTTTGCCTTTAAAGTCATAACAGACAACCCCGGCCGAACCGTAAACGGCCACCACGCGTTCGCCGTCGGTGGCGGGGGATTCACTGCAGTAGGGGTTGGTGCGGTGTGAGCTTTCTGCAGTGCTATATTTGACGGTGCGTTGCCAGAGTATCTTGCCATCCAGCCGGTCCATGCAGATCAGGGCCCGCTCTTTTTCTTTTTCCATTGGCTGGGTCAGGAAAATCTTTTCACCCCACACGATGGGGGTGGAATTGCCCCGGTAGGGCAGGGCAGTCTTCCAGGCAATGTTTTCGGTGGCACTCCATTTGAGTGGCAGATTCTTTTCCTTGGTGATTCCCAGGCCGGTTGTTCCACGCCACATCGGCCAGTTTTCAGCAGAAAGAGAGGACGCGGCAAAGGCTAAGACTAAAACGAAGTAAGGACCTTTCATGCGCCCACCATAACCAAGTTAGGCTTCGACGCAATGTTTGACGTAATCAAGGATCTGCTGCTCGTCATCACCCGCGGCGATTGTCACGCGCAGGAGCTCTGCCGGATCGACGTTCTTCTCACGGAAGAACTGGCGGTCGCCGCCTCAGCCATACATTAAATCAGCTGGTAAATTGCCAGCCAACTTGGCGCGCGCCTTTAGAATCAGGCGCGGCAACCAGGCAATCCCTTCCAGCTCGGCGTCCTTCGGGGGGAATTCATCCATCTCCATCGCGTGACTGGCAGGTTGGCTGTTGAGTTCATTGATAAAATGCTCATAGCGGACCGCCTGCAGTTCCTCAACCTGCTCGTAAATGACATCGCCCCAGCGCACATAGTCATCACAGAAATCAAACATCTCCTGGGTGCTGCAACCGATGGATTCAAGAAAGGCCGGTTCATCTCCTTCAAACATCGCCTCGGGGCTTTGCCGGTCCTCCTTGTGGCGTTCCACGCCCTTGAAGAAAAGATTGTGGAATTGCTTTCGCCAGTTCTCACTCATGATCAGTTACGCAAGTCTACTTCTGCCATGAGCTTGTCAGTTGAGTTGTAAGCTTCAGTGACCCATTCAACAATTTTGGAGGGGTCAGGCGCGTACTCCAGCTCCAGACTGATGGCTCCGTCAAAATCAAGGTCCTTGATGGCCTGCAGGTAGGGCACGAAAGGTACCACACCTTGTCCGGGAGGCAGATCGCCGTGCACTTTTCCATCACAGTCAGAAATATGAACGTGTCCGGCACGGCCCTTTAGGGCGGCGAGACTTTCAGGAGGGCTGTCACTGAGAACCATGTGGCTGATATCGATATTTGCCTTTACCGCCGGTCGGTCGACATCAGTCAAAAAACGATCCATTTCATCAATGGTATTGACCAGTGACATATGGAAAGGTTCCAGCTCAATCACGATATCCAGGCCCAGATCAGCGGCGTAGTCTCCCAGAATCTGGCAGTTTTCCACAGCGAACTTCCACTGTTCTTCTGCGGGGATCACTTCCTTCTGCCAGATGTATTCACCAATCACGAGCAGGTAATTCTTTGCCTCGAGCGTGGCACCCATGTCGAGATAGCGTTTGCAGCGCTCAACGTGGAATTTCTGGACCGAGGGGTTGAAATCGACCAGACCAACACTCACCCCCACCACGCTGATGATGGGCAGTTGCAGTTCATCGCAGGTTTGTTTGACGGTGCTAATGCGATCCTCCGCGTTGTCATCAAGTGGATCCTGAAAAATATCCACGCAATCGAAGCCCAGTTCCTTGGTTTTATGCAGTCCGTCGACCAGCCCGACTCCGTGTTGTTCCCACGCCGAATTAATCATCCCAAGTTTCATAATTATTATTCTCCTATGATTTCTTTCAGTTCAATGGCTCGGTGCTCTTCTGCACTTTGATATGCCGCTTCAACCAGAGCCATGGTGTTTAAATTGTCGCGTCCACAAATAGCAGGCTGTTCACTGGTTTCAAGAGCGATTAAAAGTTGTGCCATGGTGCCGATGAAGGCATCAGGGAACCAACTCTCCTCCCAGATGGGGGAGGTGAAATCATTATCACCCTTGGTGGCATAACGAACTGAGGATGGCGTGGTGTAGGGATCCTGACACCAGCCAATATCACCCATGGCCAGTCCTTCCAGTCCTTCAATGCGCCATTGGATGCCGATGTCTGCGGGTGCTCCTTCACGGGCGGGTCCGGTCCATGTGTCATCAATGGCAATGCAGCGCAGGCCGCTTTTGTATTCCAGTATGTAGCTGGCAATGCCATCGGTGTGAGGGAAGGAGGTGCGGGGGTCGGGTCGGGTGGTGCAATAGATTCGCTCAGGGTTCCCAAACCAATAGCGGCAGGTATCCATGTGATGAATGGACATGATCCGCAGCGTCACCCAGCCCTGCCGTTCCTGCCAGGGCATCCAGTGAGGAATGCCGCGCATGTCGATCGTGGCCAGAATGGGGTCTCCAATCGTGCCGTTCTCGAGCAGGGTTTTGGCCGCGCGCACAGATTGGTCGTAGCGCATATTTTGGTTTACCGCCAAAACGATATTGGCAGCTTCGCAAGTTTCAACTGCCTCCAGAGCTTCCGCATAATTCGAACCCAGCGGTTTCTGAGCGAGAATCCCCTTTACCGTGCCACGAGAACAGGCGGCCTTTATGATTTCCAGCTGATTGTCCGGTGGAACCGCAAGGTCCAGCACCTCAATGGATTCATTATCAAGGAGTTGATCAATGGTATCGTAGACAATATCGATGCCGTGCCTTTGAGCGCAATGGACAGCGTTTTCTTTTGTGCGACTGGCAACGGCGGTTGGGTTGAACCCGGCTTTGTTGTAGGCGACCAAATGGCAGTCGTTCATAATGAATCCGCTGCCAATGCAGCCAATACGCCAGTCTTTGCGTTCGGGCAGGGGTGAGTGGATGTTGAGATTCATGCTTCGGCCTTCTCGCCAGTGCCGGTGGTGGCGTCCTTTTTTGGGTTCCAGAAATCTGTGCCGTTACTGAATAATTGCTCGCCCATTTCCTTGATTGCACTATCGGGGAGTTTAACTAAAGGAGTATAGCTTGGATGATGAGAATCCTTATAAGGATTATTATGCCTGGTGTTATAGCAGCAGATGAGCGACCAGCGGGGGTGCTCCGAGGTGTTTTGGTCTGAGCGATGGAGGAGGTTGCTGTGAAAGAAGAGTGTGTCGCCTGGGTCAAGCTCCACATAAACCAGTTCCATCACCTTGGCCGCTTCCTTTACGCGTTCGGGGTCCGCTCCTGTTTGATCACCGAACCGGCCGTGTTCCACGCGCCCCAGCTTGTGTGAGCCCCTCAGTATCTGCAGGCATCCGTTTTCCTTTGTATTGGGGTCAACGGCAATAAAAGCCGATCCCATATCTGGATAGAGACATCCATTCTGGTACCAGTAACCATAATCCTGATGCCACGACCAGGCCCCCCCGGTGCGGGGCTGTTTGATACTCATCTTACTGTGGTAATGATAAACCTCATCACCAAACAATTGCTCCATGGTGTTTACGATGCGGCTGGAGCGAGCAATGGCGCCCCATAAATCTTCGCCCGCGGAATTCCAGAGCACCAGTCGTTGCTGTCCTCCCTCACCATCATCAAGGTCATAAGCTTTTTCCTCAAAAGCCGATTCGGTCTTGGCCGCTTGTCGAAGAATATCCGCTTCTTCAATGTCAAAAAGACTTCGCACGATCAGGTAACCCTCCTCTTGAAAGGTAGAGAGTTGGGAGTCGGTCAGTGCAGTCATAACTAGAGGATTAAGGGAAGCTTGGAGAGGGCGAGGGCGGTTGTCAAAGGGGTTTCTGCAGACTATGGTAGAGCCCAAGTGGGTGGATCATTCAGTCGATACAGCATCTCGCCGGCTTTACGGACGAGCAGTACCCCTTCATCCTCACGATCGGCGTAGTCCTCGATATTGATGGATTCTGGGTTGCGGTAGCCAAGGTTGATCTGGCGGCAGACTTCCTCTGATAATCCTGTAGCAAGAGTGACATTTGCTCGCGGCTTTTCGGTCCCCTCGATGACCTGCCCAATTCCCTTTACATGGGAGGAATGGGCTAGGAGCCCCCACGGATGGTTCTTGTATTTCTCCCAGTGTTCAAGCAGCCAGCTGGAGCAGTGATAACCGACTTCCTGAATTCCAGCCTCGTGGGTATGACTGATGGAGTTGATATGAGGACCGTATATGATCAGTTCGCCCTCATCGGCCAATACGGGTTCAAGTTTATACATGCATTTGCCGCCGACCCAAATGTCATCATACATTGGCGGGGCACAGGAGAGGACGGTGTGAAACGGCCTGTCCTTATAGACAATATGTGTTTTATCCGACAGGTCGGCAGCGGCATCCCACGCACTTTCAGGCGTACCAAAAAATAATCCAGCCAGTGACTTGTCCGGCCGCACGACCATGGCAAAGCAGCGTTTGTCCACTGCCACCATTCCGCCGGCTCGATCGACTACCTTGCGGACGGCCGTCCATTTGTGGCCAATAATCTTTGGGTTACTGATGACGGCCCCCAGCCAATGGAAAAAATTCAGCAACTCCGGACCGCTGACGCCGGGGAAAAGATATTTATTGCCGCCCGAAAATCCAACAACCTCGTGTGGGAAAACCGGCCCAACAATTATAATCTGATCATAATCAAAAAGCCGCCGATTGATTGTTACCGGCAACTCCATCTCGAAGCGCCCACCGGACAGTTCAGCAATATCCGATGCAGGGATTACGCCAATCTCCCGAAGCGCATTGGGATTGTTCCATTCATGGTTATGGAACTGTACCTCTGCGTACTCTTCGCGTCGCTCTTCCGGTGAAATCTCCAGACGTTTGCAAATCGCCTCTTCATCCATGGGTGGATGGGTGCCCAATGCGATCATCACATCCAGTGCCGCGGTGGCTTCTCCAATTTGACGGTGGATGTTCTTAAAGAGAAGCCCCACTGGTGCGGTACGGGTATGGTCAGGAACAATCAGTAGAATTTTTTGTCCGCGATAGTCCTCTATCGGTAGCGCATCTCCAACAAGTTTGGAGATATTCTCATCGCCCAGCGATTGGCCTGGGTTTGCGGCTAAGGAAAGGACGTTCATTAAATCGTTTGGGAGAGGAATCCTCCATCCACTACGATGTCTGAACCAGTCACAAAACTTGCCGCCTGCTCGCTGGCAAGGTAGACCGCTGCTCCGGCCAATTCCTTGGGATCTCCAAACCGGCCCATCGGTGTGTGGCCAAAGATGGCCTTGGCGCGGTCACTGGGGGTGCCATCCTCGTTATAAAGCAGTTTCTTGTTTTGTTCTGCCGGGAAAAACCCGGGCGTGATACTGTTGACTCGCACGCCTTTTGTCGCCCATTCGCGCGCAAGAAAGCGCGTGGCACTAAGCACGGCCGCCTTGGAGGCGGAATAAGCAATGACTTTCGACAGAGGGAGATGAGACGTAACACTGGCAATATTGATGATGCTTCCCTTGCCACGCTCGCACATGGCCGGTCCAAATTCCTGACACGGCAAAAGGAATCCTCCCACCAGATTCAGGTCAAAGACCTTGGCCCAGGCCGGTTGCGGGATTTTTTCAAAGGGCATCTCGGGTGTCACGGTTGCCTCAGGATCATTTCCTCCGGCTGCATTCAGTAAAATTGTGGGTGGGCCCAGTTCAGAGCTTACCGCCTCGTGGCACGTCTTGAGACTGTCTGGATCCATCGCATCACAACCAAAAAACTGGGCTGTGCCGCCAGCCTCGGCAATTTCCTTTACTCGCGTTTCTCCGCGTTCGGCGCTACGGCCCACTACGGCAATTTTTGCACCTGCTTCAGCCAGAGCTGCTGCGCAAGCTCCTCCCAGAGCGCCGGTAGCCCCGATCACCACTGCAACATCATCAGAAAGTTCAAACATACTCATGAGCGGCCAGAGCATGCGTGATGAACCGGAGGCCGAAAAGAAAATAACTATTGGCGATGAGGCCTCAGGCAGTTAGCGTGTCGCCCCCATGAGCGATTTGCCTCAGCCTGAAGTGGTCATCACCCACGAAAGTGATCTGGATGGATTTGTGTCCGGACATCTCCTGCAGCGGTTGGCCAACCATTTGTTCAATCAAAAGACCAAATTGCAGGCGTGGAATTATACCAATTTTGATAAACGCCCCCTGCGTGAGGACTGTGCATGGGTTTGTGACTTGAATTTCTGCAAACGGATGGATCGTGATAACTGGCTGATCGTCGATCATCATCAAACTGATCATGAGCCTCAAAATGCCCGGCTTATCCTCGATCACTCCAAGTCGGCTACCTTGCTCTGTTACGAGCTTTGCAAGGAACATGGCCTGGGCAACGAGAAACTCGACCAGTTGGTGCATTTTACCAATGTTGGAGATCTGTACCTGACTGATGACCCCCAGTTTACTGAAGCCATTGATTATGGGAGTTTAATTAAACAGTATCTCTTCTGGAATATTGCCAAGCTCGTTGACGGTAATTTGGAATCGTTGGTGGATCACCCCTTGTTGCAGGTCATTCGCACGCGCCGCGAAGTGGAAAACCCGCTGGGTTATGAGTTTGCCAAGGCACATCTCACGCCGCTTTCTGATACGGTGGCGATGGTTGAATCCCCGATAGGTGACACCAATGCCGTGGTTCACCGTATTCTTGAGGAGGAAATAACCCCTCATCCAGTTATACTGACTGCCAGCACATTTAATCGCTCGGTCAGCGTGAGTTTGCGAAGTCGGGATGGAGAGGCTTTGCCGATTGCCAAGCTATTACAGGGGGGAGGGCATCCCAATGCCTGTGGGGCTTCGTTGCCAAAAACTATCCAGCGAATTCCTGATGCAGTGGACTATCTCAAGAAGACGCTTAACCCCAAGCCGGGGGGTGATGGGCTTAACAATCTTGGTGATTTACTGGACGCCTAGAGATTGTCCAGCCAATCCTTGAGGTGACGCAGTGCGGCTGCACGATGGCTGAGTTCGCTTTTTATCTCTGGACCCAGTTCGCCAAAGGAATTGTTGTAATTGTTGGGAATAAAAAGGGGATCGTAACCAAAGCCGTGTTCGCCACTGGCTGATTGGGCGATTCGCCCTTCGCAGGATCCTTCAAAGATATGGGGTTGGGAGTATTCTCCTGCTTGAGCCAGCGCAATGACACACCGGAAACGGGCCGTACGATGATGCGCTTCCTTTCCTTCCAGTTCCATTAGTAACCGGGCATTGTTGGCTTCATCGGTGCTGTTTTCAGTATCCTGCTCCGAGGCATACCTTGCACTGTGTACCCCTGGGTCGCCATCAAGCACATCAACCTCCAGCCCTGAATCATCAGCCAATATCCAGTCTCTGGAAGGCTCTTCATTTTGCTTCAGCCAATTGACAAGGCTGAGGGATTTCTTGACGGCGTTGCCCGCGAAACTTGAAGCGTCCTCGTTTACTTCGGGTGCATCAGGGAAATCCCTGAGGGTCAGGTAAGTATACTTCTCGCCCAGCAGGCCTTGGATTTCTTGTGCTTTATGGCTGTTGCCAGTGGCAATAATGATCCGGGGGAGCATTAACTCTTGCTGCCGATGCCGCTTAACAAATCCTTGATGCCTCCCAGAGATCCGAGAACACCGGTGGCTTCGTAAGGGACATACACAACTTTGTTGTCCTTACCGGAAGTCATCTCTTTAAGGGACTCCAAATAACGGATGGCGATCAGGTATTGGGCTGGATCGCTGCCGGTACTGCTTAAACTTTCCTGTACCAGTTGGATGGCATTTCGTTCTGCATCTGCCACCTTGATTCGTGCTTCGGCTTGGCCAGTAGCTTCAAGAACCATGGCTTGTTTCTCACCTTCAGCCCGTTTGATCTGAGATTCCCTCACACCTTCAGCCTGGAGAATGGCAGCCTGCTTTTCGCCCTCGGCGGTCAGGATGGCTGCGCGTCGGTCACGCTCAGCACGCATTTGCTTTTCCATGGCCTGCTGGATGTCCATTGGCGGAGTGATGTCTTTCAGTTCAACCCGATTTACTTTCACCCCCCACTTATCAGTGGCGTCATCCATTACCTGAAGGAGTTCAGAGTTAATCTTGTCACGGGAAGTCAGACACTCATCCAAGGTCAGCTTGCCCACCACATTACGCAGGCTGGTTTTGCACAGCTTTTCAATGGCGTCAGGCAGGTTGGCGATCTCATAAACCGCTGCCTTTACGTCCGTGATCTGGAAATAGAGCATGGCATCAATTTCAATAGTTACATTATCCCTGGTGATCACGTTTTGCTTGGCGAAATCAAAAACCTGTTCGCGAAGATCAATTGTCGATTGCGGGGCAGTTATGATGTATTCCACACCACTGATATCCACCTTTTTATAGCGCCATTGCATGGATCGTGGACTGTCCATGACTGGGACGATAATATTTAGGCCGCTTTCAAGGATTCGGTTAAATTTGCCGAACTTTTCAATAACCATGCACTGGGCTTGTTTGACGACCTTGACGCACATAAGGATGCCGGAAATGACAAACAGCGCCACAATGGCGAGCAATACGGTTCCTATGCCTATGGCGAGAATGGGGGTGGGAGAATATTCCATGATTTGTTTTGAGTTTAGGGATTTTCACTGACACTGACCACAGCTTTTGATCCTTCAATCCGGATGACTGTGGCCAGAGATTCTTCTTCGATTACAATATTTTTGTCTGAAATAGCGCGCCAACTTTCGCCACCAATCTTAATGCGTCCAGTGCCGGCTTGGGAGTCGACCTTCTCAGTAATATTACCTTGTTTGCCCACGTAGGTTTCGATTCCGCTTACCTGGTCATCTGATTTGCCATGCATCATCTTCATGACAACCGGTCGTATCGCAAGCAACATGACAACCGTGGTTATGCTAAAGGAAGCAAACTGAACTGCTGTACTCGCTTCTTGTTCAGCGAGGATTGCAGCCACGATGCAGCCAAAGCCAATAGGGCCGGCAAAGAAACTTGCCGAGAAGATTTCGGCAATAACGAAGATTGCTCCTACAATGATCCAGATGACCCAAGTTTCCATGCTACGTACCCGTTAGTTATGCGTTCGGGGCTATAAAAGTCAATCAGGGGTTTTTGCGGTTTAATTTAACCGATTCAGATGTATTCTTCCGCATTTTTAGGTTCAACATTTCCACGACTATAGCAAAAGCCATGGCAAAATAGATGTAGCCTTTGGGAATATGGAAGTGCATTCCTTCGCCTATCAAAGCGGTACCTACCAGGATGAGAAAGCTAAGGGCGAGCATCTTGATGGTGGGATTGTTTTCGACGAACTCACCAATGGCTTGGGCGAAAAACATCATCACGCCGATGGCAATGACAATTGCAATAATCATTACTGCAATTTCATCAGCCATCCCCACGGCGGTGATGACTGAGTCCAGAGAGAAGACGATATCCAGTAGGGCTATTTGAACAAGTACGGATCCCATGGTCGCTTTGGATGTCCCTTGGGTTTCTTCGGTTTCCCCAGCAAGCGAGTGGTGGATTTCCTGTGTGGATTTCCATATCAAGAATAGACCGCCCCCCAATAGAATCAAATCACGGCCCGAGACTTCGTGGTTCATGACTGCAAAAAGTGTATCTTTCAGGTCCATTACCCAGCTGAGTGAAAGCAGCAGGAGAATGCGCATGATCATTGCCAGCCCAAGGCCGATAAGACGGGCTTTTTTCTGCTGATGATCGGGAAGACGATCAACAAGGATGCTGATGAAGATGATATTGTCGATGCCCAGCACGATCTCCAGAGCCGTGAGTGTGAGTAGGGCAATCCAAGCTTCGGGCGTACTAATCCATTCCATATAAGAGCAATCCTCAGCGCTGGGATTTATAATGTCTTTGAAGCCGACTCGAGGGCCAATGTTAGGTTACTGACAATCGGCCATTGCAGCTGAGGTCGGTTTTTACCATTATCCCCGCCCCATGGCACAGATGCGTCGACAATATCCTTTTCATTTGATTGAACCCAAGTGGCAGGCCCACTGGGATGGGCAGGAGACTTTTCGTGCCTTCAATCCCGGCCAGTCGCCTGCAGAGGATCATCCTTTTGCCATTCGGCACGAACACGCTGCGCCTGATTCAATTGAGAAGTATTACATCCTGGACATGTTTCCCTACCCCTCCGGTGCTGGTTTGCATGTGGGGCACCCGGAAGGCTACACGGCGACCGATATGCTCGCACGCTACCAGCGGATGAAGGGGAAGCATGTTCTGCATCCAATGGGTTGGGATGCTTTTGGGTTGCCGGCTGAACAATATGCGATCAAGACCGGGCAGCACCCGCGCCAGACGACCGAGGAAAACGTCTCAAATTTCAAGCGGCAGATTAAGAGCCTCGGATTCAGTTATGACTGGAGTCGTGAAGTGAATACGACCGATCCGGGGTATTTCAAGTGGAGCCAATGGATTTTTCTCAAGCTCTATAATTCCTGGTTTAATCCAGCTACCAATAAGGCTGAGCCAATCGATACGTTGGATATTCCAGCGGATGTCGAGACGGAGGAAACCAAGCGCGCGTACCTTGATGATCATCGGTTGGCATTTGTGTCTCATGCGCCGGTGAATTGGTGTCCGGAACTGGGCACAGTGTTGGCCAATGAAGAGGTGGTGGATGGAAAGAGTGAAGTGGGCGGGCACCCTGTCGTTCGCAGGCCAATGCGCCAATGGATGCTGCGCATTACGTCATTTGCTCAACGGTTACTGGATGATTTGGATGCCATTGACTGGAGTGATTCACTCAAGGAAATGCAGCGAAATTGGATTGGTCGCAGTGAAGGGGCCGAGGTTGTTTTTCGGGTTCAAGGGTCAGATGAGGACATCACCGTGTTTACTACCCGGCCTGATACGCTCTTTGGGGCAACTTACATGGTTTTATCTCCCGAACATGAATTGGTGGATACCTTGGTTGTCGAAGGTCAGTGTGAGGCGGTGAAAGAATATCGTGAGGCGGCTGCCCAAAAAAGTGATTTGGAGCGGACGGAGTTGGCAAAGGAAAAGACGGGGGTATTTACAGGTGCCTATGCAATCAATCCAGTCAATGAGGAGTCTGTACCAATTTGGATCGCAGATTACGTGCTTTCCTCCTATGGGACGGGAGCAATCATGGCGGTGCCTGCGCACGATGAGCGGGATTTGGAGTTTGCACGGAAATTCGAACTGCCTGTGCGCGTGGTGGTCGAGGCCTCTGGCGGTGAAGAGTCCTTGGGTTTTGCCGGTGATGGAAAGAGTGTGGAGAGTGGTTTTCTGAACGGTTTACCGACACCTGAGGCCAAGGCCAAGATCATCGATTGGCTTGAGGAGAAGAAAAGAGGCAAGCGTACCATCAACTTTAAACTGCGCGATTGGCTTTTTAGCAGGCAACGTTATTGGGGGGAACCGTTTCCGATTTTGTGGCGTGAAGGTCATCATGAGGCGATTGAAGAATCGAATCTGCCTCTGTTGCCCCCTGAGTTGACAGATTACAAGCCAACTGAAGATGGGGAACCGCCACTGGCTCGGGCGGCCGATTGGGTTAATTTGCCTGATGGATCCACTCGTGAGACCAACACCATGCCTCAATGGGCGGGGAGTTGTTGGTATTACCTTCGCTATCTCGATGCTGAGAACGAAGATTGTTTTGTGAGTGAGGAGGCCGAAAAATACTGGATGAACGTGGACTTGTATGTGGGAGGTACCGAGCATGCGGTGTTGCATCTGCTTTACGCACGTTTTTGGCATAAGGTTCTTTTTGATCTTGGGTACGTTTCTGCCTCTGAACCATTCCAACGCTTGGTGAATCAAGGCATTATTCTGGGTGAAGATGGCCAGAAAATGAGTAAGAGTCGTGGTAATGTGGTGAATCCGGATATCGTCATTGATGAGTATGGGGCAGATGCCTTCCGGTTGTATGAAATGTTTATGGGACCTCTGGAGATGATGAAGCCTTGGAGCACAAAGGGAGTGGAGGGGGTGTATCGTTTCCTGGGTCGGGCTTGGCGACTCTTTATAGATGAAGGCAGTTACAGGGATTATGAACAGGCGGTGACCTCTGCGCCTAATCAGGCAGAGGCATTGCTCGCCGATTTGAAATTGCACGATGCGATTACCGATGATGCTCCCAATGACGAACAACTTAAGGCACTGCATGCCTGTATTAAGAAAGTAACCGAGGATCTGGATGGGATGCGTTTCAATACGGCTATTTCTGCCATGATGGTATTTGTTAATGATGCCTTGAAGTGGGAGTCGCGCCCTCGTGCGGTGTTAAGTCCATTTCTGAATTTATTGAATCCCTTCGCACCTCATTTGGCAGAGGATTTGGCGTTCCGTTTGGGTAATGTAAACGGTGGCACCTTGGCCTATCAGGCATGGCCCGAGTATGACGAATCATATCTGGTCGAGGATACCATCGAATTTCCTGTTCAGGTAAATGGAAAATTACGTGGCCATATCATTATTTCGCCCGAGACGCAAAGTGAGGAAATTGAGAGGTTGGCACTTGAATGCGATAAGATTCAGCAATTTATAGTGGAAAAAAAGGTAAAGAAAGTCATCGTGGTGCCGAATAAGCTAGTGAATATTGCAGTTGGCTGAGAGGTCTGCTAAATTGGTCCATGCAGTTTCTCACTCCACAGGAGCAAAAAGTGCTTATTGTGGTATTGATACTATTGGCAACAGGATTTGCAGTGAAAACGTGGCGGTTGGCTAATCCAGCTACTGAAGCCGCTTTGGTCTCAGATTAATGATAGAAGAGCAAACATACGAAGAAGTGTTGGATGCAATTGTCGCGGCTGATTCAAGATATCAACATGCTGCGTATCATTTTGTTCGTGATGGGCTGGGGTATACGCAGCAGTCCATATCACAAAAGGAAACAGTGACCGCACGCCATATTTCCGGTCAGGAACTCCTGGAGGGGATGCGTGCGTATGCCTTGGAGCAGTATGGTCCAATGGCCTTGATGGTGCTTGGAGAGTGGGGGATACGCCGTTGTGAAGATTTTGGTGAAATTGTCTTCAACATGGTGGAATATGAATTATTGGCAAAAACCGATGAGGACTCTCGTGACGATTTTAAGGGGGGATATGATTTTGAGGATGTCTTTCAAAAGCCGTTCCTGCCACCGCGTTCTCCTGATGAATCCTCTGTATCAGGGCCACGTAACATTACCCCGTTATCGGATGAAAACCCTGATCGTTCCGGGCATCTCTCTGAACCTGAAGCGTCTGATAAGTAATAGGCTGGTCGCGCTTTTGTTGTCCCGTTAAGTTAAGGAGGTCTATGATTGCTGGTTCATCTAATTCTGTTACCCGATTTAATGCTACGGGAGATACACGGTTGGTGACGCTGGATAATGGGCTCACCATTATTGTTAGAGAAGATCACAGTGCACCTGTGGTGTCGGTTCAGGCTTGGGCGCGGACCGGCAGTATTCACGAGGGGGAATGGTTGGGAGCGGGACTCTCACACATCTTGGAGCACATGCTTTTTAAAGGCACGGAGTCGCGAGGGGCGGGGCGCATAGATCAGGAAGTACAGGAAGCTGGCGGATACATGAACGCCTATACCTCTTTTGATCGTACGGTCTATTATATTGATGCTCCCAATACCGGGGCCAAGACGGCTATCGATATTTTATGCGACATCATGCAGCACGCCACGCTGCCTGAAGGAGAGCTGGAGAAGGAACTGGACGTGATCCGGAGGGAAATCGATATGGGCAATGACGATCCAGGGCGTCGGGCAAGTCGGAGGCTTTTCGAAACTGCCTATACCGTTAGTCCATATCGGTACACGGTCATTGGGTATCCGGACATTTTTGAAGAATTAAGGCGTGAAGACATCGTGGGGTACTATCGGAGTCGCTATATTCCTGCCAATATCTTCTATACGATTGTCGGAGATGTGGAAACTGACGAGGTGATTCAACAGGTTTCAGATGCGTATGCAGCCAATAAAAACAAACCGGCATCACCTCGGTTGATTCCTTCTGAACCCCGTCAGACTTCCAGTCGTGAAGTAATTGAGGAGACATCAACACAGTTGAGCTATTTACATTACTCATGGCATGTGCCTGACGTGCGTCACCCGGATTTACCGGCACTGGATGTTATGGCTACATTGCTGGGAAGTGGCCGGAGTAGTCGCTTGTACCAGAATGTTCGAGAACGCAAGGGGGTAGTGAACTCAGCCGATGCCTGGACTTATACTCCGGCTGAGAACGGGCTTTTTGGAATGAGTGCAATAGTTAACCCGGATAAGTTTGATGATGCATGTGTAGCCCTGCTGGAGGAGCTGGATACGCTGAAGTCAGAACTTGTGGCCCCGGAAGAACTTGGGAAAGTGGTTAAACAGTTTGTTTCCTCGACTTTGGCCACGCGTAAAACAATGGAAGGGCAGGCGCAAAATCTTGGGGACTCATGGATTTCGGTGAATGATTTGGATTTTACCGATCGATATCTCGAGGCAGTAAAAGGAGTTTCTCCCGAAGATGTTAGGCGTGTGGCTCGCGATTATCTCGAACCTCAAAACCGCACGCTTTACGCTTTGGTTCCTGAAGGAGCCGCTCCTTCAGGAATCAAATCCCGGATCAGCTATAAAAGTGAACCAATCCAGAAAATTGAATTTCCCAACGGGTTGAAACTGTTGCTCAAGGAAGACCATCGCCTTCCTTTCATACAGATGCGAACGGTTTTTCAAGGCGGAGTGTTGGCTGAAAAAATGGGTAACAACGGGATTACTCAGTTAATGGCTAAACTGCTGGTTAAAGGGACATCAAGCCGTACCGGACAGCAGATTGCCGAGGAGATTGAAAGTGTTGGGGGCGGGATAGATGCTTACGGAGGAAATAATTCTTTTGGCGTGTCCGTTGAGGTAATGAGTGGTGATTGTGCCTTGGGATTGGAGTTAATGGCTGATGTTATTTTGAATCCGTCATTTCCGCTCGAGGCATTGGAGAGGCAAAGATCTGTTCAGTTAGCGGCGATAAAAGCTCAAAATGATAAGTTACTTCAAAAAACATTTCGTCTAATGCGCGAAAATCTCTTCGGAGCACATGGGTATGGGTTGGACTCGCTGGGAACAGAGGAATCGGTGGCTGGAATTAGTGTCGAGGATTTGAGAGCTTATTACGGGGAGCTGGCTGTGCCCAATAATACAGTGATTTCCATCTTTGGAGACATTAAAGAATCTGAGATTCGGGCCGAATTAGAGTGCGCCTTTGGTCTATGGAAAGCGGGTGGAAAAATAAAGGTTCCAAATCTGATGCCGGGTACCAATGGTAATAAAAGGGTTGCTGTTCAGGCTGATAAGGAGCAGGCCGTTGCGGTATTGGCATATCGGGGGACTACATTTTTTGATGCAGACCGCTATGCCTTAGAGCTTTTGAGTGAAGCGTGCAGTGATTTGGGTAGTCGGCTTTTTATGCGAATACGTGAGGAACTGGGGTTGGCCTATTATGTTGGAGCCCAAAGTCAACCTGGCCTGACGCCTGGCTCCTTTGCCTTTTATGCAGGAACTTCGCCTGGGCAGCTCGCGCAAGTCGAAAAAGAGCTGCTTTCTGAAGCCGCAAAATTAAGTGAGAAAGGCCTGAGTGAGGAAGAGCTCGAACGGGCCAAATCAAAGATGATTGGGCAGCGCAAAATTAGTCGTCAAGATTTGGGAGGGCTGGCGATGGCTTCAGGATTGGATGAGTTGTACGGGCTGGGTTATGATTCCAGTGAGGAGGATGAGGAGAGAATAATGGAGCTGACTACAGAGAAAGTGCAGGAAGTGGCCCAAAAGTACCTTTCTGCAGAAAACTATATTTTAGCAGTAACCCATCCGTAGCGGGTTGACTCTCCGAATTGCTCATGCATCATTTGGGGCATGCAGACCAATTTTTCCTCTGTCCTGAAATATTCGGCGACCGTAGCCGCTATACTTTTTATGAATGCCTGTGTTCCTAGCCAAAATGACGATCCTGGATCACCCGTTGATCCTGAATCTGGGGCCAATACCGCAGTTGACTTTGGTAAAACCAAAGGTGGCGAATCTACCGAGATTTATACCTTAAAAAACAAGAACGGCCTGATTGCTAAAGTCACCACTTATGGAGCGACCCTGGTTGAGCTACACCTTCCTGATAAAGACGGTAACTTTGCCGATGTGTTGAATGGTTTTGATGACGTTTCTGGATACGAAGGGGAAGACAACCAATACTTTGGCTGTACTACCGGACGTGTTTGTAACCGCATTGCCAAAGGAAAATTTACCCTCGATGGCAAGGAGTATACGCTTGCGGCAAATAATGATCCCAACCACCTGCATGGGGGTGAGGATAAAGCTCTAAGCAAGCAGGTATGGAAGGCTGAGCGCGCAACTGACGCACAGGCCGTGACCTTTAGTCTTACCAGTCCTGATGGGGAGGAAGGTTATCCTGGCAATCTGAGTATGAAGGTGACCTATACGCTTACCGATGAAAACGAGTTGCGCATAGATTATGAGGCAACCACGGATAAAGCGACACCGGTGAATTTGACTAATCATGCCTACTTCAATCTTGCCGGATCGGGTAGTGGCACGGTGTTGGATCATGAATTAACCCTTAATGCAGATAAATATACCCCCACTGATGATACTTTGATTCCGACTGGGAAAATTGAATCTGTGGAAGGAACTCCTTTAGATTTTCGCAAAACACACACAATTGGAGAACGTGTTCCTGATAAGGGCGCCGCCCAGACTGATGACTGTGAAACAGCCCCTAAAGGTTATGATCACAACTTCGTGCTTAATGGGAAGGCTGGCGAACAACGGCTTGCGGCTCGGTTGAAGGATCCTAAGAGTGGTCGCGTGATGGAGATTCACACCGATCAACCCGGTATCCAGTTTTACAGCGGTAATTTTCTTAAAGGCCAAAAAGGTAAAGAAGGGAAGGTTTACCCTTTCCGCGGAGCTATTTGCCTGGAGACCCAACACTTCCCTGATTCGGTGAATCACGATAATTTTCCGAACACCATCCTGAAGCCGGGGGAAACATACAAGACCACTACTGTGCATAAGTTCAGTGCCCAATAGAGGATTACTTGGGTTGTTGGATTTGAATCTGCTTGCCGCTCTGCTTGGGTAGCGTCAGTATCGGTGCGTCAGGGCCCATGGAATGCGGGCTTGCAAATCCCGCCAGGGCCGGAAGGCAGCAACGGTAGCTTGATCTGCATCTGCCGTGGTCACCCTGGCCTAACTTAATTTCCCAACCAAAAAAACACGGTGTCTTATCAGGTAATAGCCCGCAAATATCGTCCTCAACGCTTTTCGGATGTGGTTGGCCAAGAACACGTTACCCAAACATTGTCTAATGCTATTAATTCGGGGCGGATCGCTCACGCGTACCTTTTCAGCGGGCCACGAGGAACAGGCAAAACGACAATCGCGCGGATTTTTGCCAAAGCGTTGAATGCAACCGAGGGGCCTTCGGTTGATTTTCCTGAAGATGACGAACGTTGTGTTGAGATTGCTGAAGGCAGAGCCCTTGATGTTCTGGAGATTGATGGCGCGAGCAATAATGGGGTGGAGCAGGTTCGTGAACTGCGCGATACGGCGCCCTACGCTCCAGCGACTTGTCGCTTTAAGATTTACATCATTGATGAGGTGCACATGCTTACAACGGCCGCCTTCAATGCCTTGCTTAAAACGTTGGAAGAACCGCCGGCCCACGTAAAGTTTCTCTTCGCAACAACTGAGCCGGAAAAAGTGTTGCCCACAATCCTTTCGCGGTGCCAGCGTTTTGACCTTCGTCGAATTCCTGCAGCAGAAATTGTGTCTCACCTCAAATACATAGCAAAAGAGGAGGGGGTAACTGTAGAGGAGTCGGCGTTGCAGGCGATTGCTCGCGGTGCGGATGGAGGGATGCGGGACGCTGAAAGTACCCTTGATCAGCTCATCAGCTTTTGTGGAGAAGAAATCAAGGAAACCGATGTGCTTTCGATGTTCGGACTCAGTTCTCAAGGGCAGGTGGTTTCATTGACCAATGCTATTCTAAAAGGGGAGTCAGCAGTGGCTTTGCGCGAACTGAATGAGCTTACGACCGGAGGCAAGGAGCTGGCACGGTTGGTGGGTGATTTACTCAATCACTTTCGTAATCTGTTGATATATCTTGTGTCCCGAGGTGATGTTGGGCTTTTGCAGATATCTGAGGCTGAAACAACTGCACTCAAAGAGCAGGCGAGCTTGACTGATCACGGCGCCGTTTCCCGGATTCTTGAAACATTAACTGACTGCGAGCTTCAGCTACGGGGAGCTTCCTCCAAGAAGATTTTAGTCGAGGTGAGTCTGATGAAGGCAATTAATGCGGCAGGTGCAATGAGCCTGAATGATGTGCTCGATAAGCTGCAGGAGATTCGTGGACAAGACGGTGATGTAGTGGTTGAAGAGACGGTTTCTGCCCCAAAA
>Ga0208411_1000870_pt1 | contig 21852 bp, 29 predicted proteins | sample ETN01SmetaG_4_FD_185793 | JGI IMG/M metagenome (GOLD analysis project Ga0208411, IMG submission 185793) | Marine microbial and viral communities from oxygen minimum zone, Eastern Pacific Ocean - ETNP2014F12-01SV261 (SPAdes) (version 2) | ecosystem: Environmental > Aquatic > Marine > Oceanic ... | reverse complement strand
TATAGATATTTTTATATTTTTCAATTTTTTGTGTATTTATACATATAATATTTTCTTTTTCAAGTATTATTGATTCATCATTCTCTTCAAATTTAAAATCTGTAAAAAAAGAATCTATAAAATTTCGACTATTAAATTTTTCAAATATGGTTATTCCATTATAAAATTGAAGTTCTAGGTCAAAATGATTTTGGCTATTATTAATCGATATATATTTAATAGTGTCATTAATTATTTCATTTAAGATAGAATTTCTATCATCTGAATTAACTGTGGCTGGTATAGCGCTATTAAGCATCTGTTTTATATTTCCATTAAAAACTTTACCTCCTCTGGGTTGAGGGTATTTAAAATAAAGTTCTTTACATCCAAATAATAAAATTAGACATAATGAAATGATAATATTTCTAACCATTTCTAAATCTACAAATAATTACCCTACAATGTTTGTGGGATGATATTATTTTATAGCGTCAAAGGCTGACCTTAATAAATCATCAACTTTGTTTGCAAGGTCGGAAATAGCATCATTTTTTGTTACTTCTAAAAGACTTTTAGCATAAGGAAAAACTATTTTAGTAGACTGATCTTCATTATCGATTAATAAAATATTACATGGCATTAATATCCCAATGAAACTTTCACTTTCTAATGCTTGATGAGCTAATGTAGGATTACAAGCACCTAAAATCTTATAATTTTTATATTCTAAATTGAGTTTTTCTTTAAAGGCCTTTTTCATGTTAATCTCAGTTAGAATACCAAAACCAACATCCAATAATGCTTCGCGAATTTTAGACTCAGTATCTTCAAAACCTGATTCTATATCTTTTGAGTATGAATATTTCATATTATAGTTTACAAAACAAAGGGATCATTAAAAAACTAGCTTTCTAATTTGTATTCCTTATTATCTAAACTATCATATATTTTAGATTGAGCCTCACATTCGTGGGGTTTTATGTTTGTGGAATGATGGGTAAATTTCAGCATTATGAATCATTTCATTATTGATGCTATAGGATGGTTAGGTTTTTTTCTAATTTTATTGGGTTATTATTTTAATGCTAAAAAGAAACTTTATTGCTTTTCTATTTGGGGTGTAGGAAACATAATATATATTATGTATGGATATATTATTCATGCTATGCCTATAATGGCCATGAGTGTGTTTGTATTGAGTATGAATATTTATGGCTATCTTAACTGGGTAAAGGAAGATGGAAAATAGCCGATCATACTAATTTGTAAATGTTCAATATCCCCCTCCCACATTCGTGGGGCTTTTTTTCAGACCTTGTCATATCTAATCATCTATCACTTAAAATGGCATACAAAGATGTGCCACCTCTCATCACTCCTTAGGACTGTAATAGCAAGAGTGGAAACTATAATAATTTAGATCCTTTAAATCAATCAATGTTGTAACACAAAAATAATTGTTGTAACACAAATATAGTAGGATTAATTTATGATAGATCATAAAGTAAAAGGAGTGATCTATGATAATGGATAAGGTCAATAAAGTAGGGAGACCAGTAGTGGAACCTTCAAGTTTACGTTCGTTACGCTTACCTGTTAGGTTATGGAATCTGGTATACAAAGTTTCTAATGACTATAAATCTGTCAATGAATACCTCACTACAATAGTGGAGAATGATTTGATTAAAAAGAAAGTCCTGAAGAGGTCAGAAAGACGAAGTACAGTAACGTCTATGAAAAGAAATTAGTAAAATTGAGCAAGATGGTGGGATCACAAATAGTTTATTTTAATATTTTCCCCATCAGTTCTTTCAATAATTTAGCAGCGGTAATTGCTGTGATATTATTAATGTCTTTTTTTGGATTATATTCAACAATATCTGCGCCGATCACTTTCCCACTAATATTTGATATGATCGTTATGATATCTCTTGTTGAAAACCCTCCAGGCTCGGGGTGAGATACTCCTGGTGCAAAGGATGGATCTATCCCATCTAGATCTATCGATATATAGATTGGATCTTCAAATTTTAATTTGATATCAGATGAGAATTGGTCCATTGTGATAATTTTTACCTTATAGCGTTCTGCTTGATCTTGTTGATGATCATTCATTGTACGTATTCCAATTTGTGTCAAAGATATTGCGAGATTGTTCTCCATTATCCTTGCAAATGGAGATGCATGTGAGAAAGGATTATCATCGTAGTTCTCATATAGGTCAGGGTGAGCATCGAAGTGCACTATATTGATCTTAGGAAAAAATTTATGATGGGCTGCAATAATGGGATATGTAATGCTATGGTCACCACCAATGGATATACAGCAGTTATTATTTGTCAATTCCTTTTGAATGGCACTTGATATCAATCCAAATTCATTATGAGGCTCAGTGAGAATTAGATTTCCACGATCGAGCCAATGATTCCCTCTACCTAGATCTATACCATTTTCAGAAAATTTATTTGTAGCATCAGAATTAAATTCGCTCATTATGATTGGCGGTGCTTGAGATGCCCCAGACATAAATGATGAATTAGTATCTGTTGGTATGCCTATGATCGAGATCATTGTATTTAGTGCAAATTGACTTAACAATATTACTAGAAAAAATATTGGTTAGAATCATTTAGGATATGAATCATTTAGGATATGAATCATTTTCAACCTCTATCTTAGTGGGGTTTTTTGTTTAATGGAATTTCCTTAGATTGATTATAGTGATGTAAGTTCTGACCTAGGTCTTATTCTATAACAAGAGAAACCAAGAGTGAATCTATGAGCGAAAAAAAAGAATTCAAGAAACAATATAATCAAAAACTACAAGAACTGCAGATAGAACTTGTTAAACTGCAGGATTGGGTCATAGAAAATGGTAAAAAGATTGCGATTGTCTTTGAAGGACGTGATGCAGCAGGGAAGGGTGGGACCATTAAACGCATCACTGAGAAATTAAACCCAAGATATTGTAAGATAATCGCTCTTGCTGCACCTACCGAACGTGAAAAGACACAGTGGTATTATCAAAGATATATTAATCATTTACCGGCTGCTGGAGAGATCGTTATCTATGATCGTAGTTGGTACAATCGTGGTGGTGTTGAGAGAGTAATGGGATTTTGCACGGAAAAACAATATGTCAATTTTTTACAGACCTGTCCTGAATTTGAACGAATGGTCGTTAGTTCTGGAACTCAATTGGTCAAATACTGGTTCTCGGTTAGCGCAGAGGAACAGATGAAAAGATTCAAGGCACGAGCTGCAGATCCGACCAAAGGTTGGAAATTAAGCCCTATGGATCTAGAGTCTGTCAATCGATGGGACGATTACTCAAAGGCGAAAGATAATATGTTTGAGCATACTGATACACAAAATTCACCATGGTATGTTGTTGAGTCAGATGACAAGAAGAAGGCCAGAGTAAATTGTATCAGTCACTTTCTTGGCTTAATTGAATATCAAGAAATTGAATCTCCCGAGGTTGTAATGCCAGACAGGATTCAGCAAAAGAATTACGAGAGGCCTCCAAGGTCAAATTATAAGTATGTTCCAGATATTATCTAAGAATCAAATAACTCTTTAATTTTCAACCATTCGATAGGTATCCAAAATCCCTTAGAATTAATATAAGGGTGTGAAAAAATTAGTTTTATTAGGATCTTTGTTTTTAATTCTTATCCATCAAGGCTGTGAAGATGAGACTGATACGAACCCTCCTAATGTCTCTATTACATTTCCTCTGGAGTCATCGGTCGTATCAGAGGTCACAACAGTCCAATGTGTGGCGGTAGACAATGACTCTGTAAGCACTGTTGAATTGTGGATAGATAGTTTGGCCACTGGGGTAAGAGACAGTTCACCACCCTATGAATTTTTATGGAATACGGTCCCATTACAAGATAGTACAGAACATTCTATCATGGTAATGGCAGAGGACATGAGCAACAATATATCAATGAGCTCCTCTATCTCTGTATTTGTTGATAATTCAAATTCAAATCCACAAAGCGTAAATATTAGATCGATAACATATACAGAAACAGAAATGACCATCACAATAGATCTTTCAATGGATGAGGATTTTTTAAACTATAAGATCTTACAATCTGAGAGTCTTACATCAGAAAAACATCCATTAATTGAGTTGTTGAACATTAATGATACGATCGTTCATCTTGATGATTTTAATCCAGTTCAACCGTCTTGGTATTGGGTGGAGGTAGAGGACATTCATGGATATAAAGCAGTTGGGGATGGTTATTTTATTCTTGACGAACCTCCTGGTGGGTCCTATCTGAGAGCTATAGATTTTTTTGATACTACATTTACTATAAGTTGGACACCAAGCATAGATTACGATTTTCAATCTTACAGTGTATTTGAGTCAATGAATACAGATATGACAGATGCAATCAAGGTATTTGAAACAGATAATGTAAGTATCACGACTTGCAATCATCAAATTGATGAGAATCAATATAGGTATTATCAACTGTTTGTTGAGGATCATTGGGAATTAGAGGCAGAAAGCAATGTGCAAATGGGATGTTCCTGGTTTCTTTTTGAAAATACATATGGTGATGCCAGTTATGATTATGGTCGCTCACTAATTCAGACAAATGATGGTGGCTATCTTATAGTAGGCAATACCAGTCTACTTGGAGACTCGTATAGCAATGTCCTTTTAGTGAAAATAGATCATAGAGGAGATCAGCAATGGAAAAAGGATTATACTTTTAGTTCGATAGACAGATTGCATTCAGCCAAAGAGTTGTTAGATGGTAGTCTGATAATGGCAGGGTTTTCTATGTCCAATACAAATTCAAGTAAGGATTTATTGGTCGTTAAAACAGATTCACAAGGCAATATAGAATGGCAAAGAACTTATGGTGACCTGCAGGATGAAATAGCCAATTCTATTGATGTATCAAGTGATGGTAACTTTATCATTGTCGGAGAAATGATCAATGCAAATACTGGATATAGCCTATGTTATTTATTAAATATTGATAGTGAAGGGGCATTGAACTGGAGTCGTACATTTGGTGGTAGTCAAAATGATTATGGATATTCAGTGGTTTCTACAAATGATGCTGGATTTGTGGTAACGGGATTGACTAGGTCTCAAGGTGATAATAATGGAGATGCTTGGTTAATAAAGGTCGATAGTGAAGGGGAAGTTCAATGGGAGAGAACCTACGGAGGTGAGGGTACTGAGTCTGGTCGATCGGTACAGCAGACAGATGATGGTGGATACATTATCATTGGACAAACAGACTCTTTTGGCAGTGGCTACAATGATGCCTATTTATTGAAAACTGATTCTCAGGGGAATGAAACATGGTCCCAAACTTTCGGAGGTATAGGCACTGATCAGGGCAGGCATGTCGTTCAGACATACGATCAGGGCTATGCGATCTCTGGCTATACAGATTCTTTTGGGGAATTAGGTGGTTTTAATTTCTGGTTGATAAAAACAGGTATTTCAGGGGACTTGGAGTGGCAAAGATATTATGGTGATAGTGGCGATGATAGAGGACTTTGCGGAATTCAAGCAACAGATGGTGGTTATGCCGTTACTGGTTATACTAATGTAGGTGGCTCCAATGCTCCAGATATATTATTAATAAAGACAGATGATATTGGCAACACTGATCAAATACAATAATTTGACTCTATGATCAGTACAGAATGGTTGTTTCATTGAAATTATCGAGTATCTATGTGATGGGAGTCTTCTATGTAATTGTTGGATTAACGCATTTCAAAGACCCCGAATGGTTTACTCGAATTGTCCCACCTGTCTTACCATACAAATTGGCGTTGGTATATGTGAGTGGATTATTTGAGATGATCCTGGGAATCTTTTTAATGATCCCTAGGATGCGAAATATTGCAGCTAAGGGATTGATAGTTCTACTGATATGTGTATACCCAGCGAATATATATCTAGCATTGACAAACGGTGCGGCAATGGAGATATCGCCTTCAATGGCCTGGGGTAGGTTGCCTTTTCAATTTGTATTCATAGGTCTAGCATACTGGCACTCTAAAGATTAGTGGTCTATAAGTTCAATAATGAACAGGGGCATAATTCACAAATGAGGTAAGCGCATTTAATAAATTATGCCCCGTTCTCTACATACCAAACGTACCTAAACAAGTACATTCTAATAAATATACGTTCTAACTTTCCCACATCCCTATATGCAAAATTTCAGACGTGACAGGCATCACATCAATGTAGGATTATTTTCAATGAGTTATATGTTTTTTACATAATACTTTTCAAATTAACATTATGAATAATGAATCAATTATGGATCTAATTCCAAATCGTACCGCTCTTGTTTTGATACCTAGATTGGCAGCAATTTTATTCATCTTTCTACAGGTAGTAGGTATGAAGGTCTATCCTGGTGGCACAATGTATGATGTATCTACAATAGGGTATTCATTCTCAAAAAATTTCTTTTCAGATATGGGTGCTTATGCTGCTCGAAATGGGGAACCAAATTATTTATCAATGATCATTTTTTCACTCTCACTTACAATTGTTGGGGTTACTTTTTCCTTATATTATTTATTCTTAGCGAGAGTATTGGGCAGCCAGGATAGAATAAATAATCTATTGGTCAGCATAGGAACGCTATTTGCGATAGGTGGTTCAATCTGTATGATAGGTACAGGCTTCACACCTTCTGATATCGTATTCGCGGCACATGTTTTTTTTGCAAATAATATCTTTCACTGTTTTTTGGTCACTGCATTATTTTATACAATAGCCATCTTTCGGTCAGACAGTTTAAAAAAGAGATATGCAATGGGATATGCCATATTCTTTATCTCAATTTTTTTCTATGTTGGGATCCTCCAATATGGGCCCTCTGCTAATTCAGGAGAATCGGCATTGATCTTTCAGGTCATTTCCCAGAAAATGATCGTGATTGTCTTCTGTTGCTCTGTAATTCATCAAACATTTGGTTTCTCACAGTCTGGTATTTTAGATCGGTAATATTGTTTTTCTTGCCTATGGAACAAGATAAAATTATAATAAGAGAATATAGTCCGGATATGGATGAACTATCACATGACAACATCATTGATGCGATTCATTCTAATAAAAACAATATAACTTATTCACATAAGATAAACGGGCGCTGGGAGAACCAATACCTCAGCATTCAGTTTTTACCACAGATAAAAAATTTTTCATTTTGCGTGTAAGGTTGGTAAAGAGATGATTGATAGATCATTGATCATTCCTCATAAAGAGATGGGACTTCCTATGGATGAATTTTGGTTTAACATTGCCTCGCCTGGAGAGTCTACAGGTTGGCATGACCATAAGGATCGATCTCTGCTATCAGGGGTTTATTATCTCAAGGTTCCTGATAATGCAGGAAATATTAATTTTAGAGAAAAGAATGGAGACCAATTTCGCGAATGGCAAATAAGATCTCAAACTGGTAAAATGATATTGTTCCATTCAAATATGGAGCATTCTGTCTCAAAGAATAAAAGTAGTGAGAATAGAATATCAATTGCCTTTAACCTCTATGCACTGCCTATTGATATTGATGCATTTTCTGATTCATATTCATCAAATAAATTTTATTTATAACTTAATTGATCTTCATAAATTTAGGCTTGCATAAAGTCTATTAATTTTATTCTATTGGAGTACATAATGAAACGCTTAACCTTACTGTCCTTTGTCTGTTTCCTGATTATAATGGCCATCACAGCAATGAATCATTCCCCGGATAAATCCTCAGGATATGATAATTGCCAATTAAATGCTCAATGCGAACAGCCGAAAGGCTGCAGTGCCAATGCCGAGACTTGCAAGATTGATGATAATAAATCATGCTGTTCAGCCAAGGCCAAAAGCACTTGTAAATCAGATTGCACCAAGCAGAATTGTCCAAAACTGGGCAAAAAGAAATGCGGGTCTAATTGTAGTAAGCCATGCTGTTCAGCCAAGGCCAAAAGCACTTGTAAATCAGATTGCACCAAGCAGTGCTGCTCGAAAAAAGATAAGAAGCAATGTGGACCTAATTGTACCAAACCATGTTGCCTAAAGGCATAGACAATGCCCCTGAGCGTAAGTATTACAAATAGCTTACTCTCTTTTTAAGCATTGGGTCATTGATTGATCTAGATCTACATAGATTTATGATCTCCCTCTGTCCGTGGTGAGTTTCTCAGGTTGAATGATGAAAAAAATATTGATAAGGTCAATTATTATTATATGCCTAGGGTTCTGTTTTTATTTTTACGTTTTGATATGGTTGTCTCATCTATAATGCTTTCAGCTGGTAAAAAGATCATCTCCTTGATATTTTGGATGGGACTTGCAGCTGGAACAGTTATTATACTTGATTCTATATTTACCATTCCTGATGAAATATCCGGAATCTTATATTTTTTAAGCATCGGCATTGCAGCATCAAGTGTTCTTAATCATTATCGATAATTTTTATGGTACAGAAAAAAGCGACAGAAATTTTTAGTCAATGGGCCTCAAGTGGTAAAGATATTGGGATGGAGGCCAATCATTCTCCTGCTGTAGATGTGATGCTTGATCATCTGATAGGGTCGCAAACTTCTCCATTCTCAATCATTGATGCTGGATGTGGAAATGGTTGGGTTATTAGGAAAATAAGTGACCATTCTCTTTGCGAGAGAGCTATTGGAGTAGATGGTGCACAAGAGATGATTGAAAAAGCAAGGTCATTTGATGGAGATGGACAGTATTTTCATTCAGATCTGCTAGACTGGGTTCCAAATGAAAAGGTTGACTATGTGCATAGTATGGAAGTGCTATATTATTTTAAACAACCAGATCAATTAATCTTACATATTATAGACAATTGGATGAACCGCAATGGTACCATGATCATGGGCATGGACTATTATGAGGAAAATTTGAAAAGTCATTCATGGCCAGTGGATCTAAACACATATATGGCAATGTTGAGCATAGATGGTTGGATCACTCTGTTCAATGATTGTGGGTTATCAAAGGTTACGGCATTCCAAACCAATGCAAATAATGATTTTCCAGGTACATTAGTCATAAAAGGGAAAAAAAAATAAGATTAATATGAGGAAAATATCATCTGTGCTTTTATTGAAAATTGGAATTATTATTACAATAATTAATGTTAATTTTGGACAAGATGGGTATTCAAATGATAGAGAACAAAAAAGTATGAAAAGATCTGATTCAGAATGGAAACGCATCCTTTCATCTGCAGAATATCACATGCTGCGTGAGAAAGGAACTGAAAGAGCATTCACCGGGGAATATGATGGACACTTTGAAGAAGGGGTCTATGTCTGCGCTGGGTGTGGACACGAGCTTTTTAATTCAGATACAAAATATAGGTCTGGATGTGGGTGGCCTGCATTTTATGATGCAATTCCAGAATCCGTTGAGAAAACGGAAGATAAAAGTCTGGGCATGAGACGCATTGAGATCACTTGTAGTAAATGCGATGGACACCTAGGACATATTTTCAATGATGGTCCACAACCTACAGGGATCAGATATTGCATAAACTCTGTGTCAATGGATTTTAAACCAGAAAAAAAGTCAGAACCCAAATAATGAAGAAGGGTATTGTAAAAGAATATGATTCCTTAAAAGGATTTGGTTTTATTACTGGTGAAGATAATGAAGATTATTTTGTCCATGTGAGTGGACTAAGGGAATATCTTAAGGGTAAAGGTCTAAGGCCGGGGCAAAGGGTTTCCTTTGATGTGGATTTTGGCATGAAAGGCGATAAGGCGATCAACGTGCGGACTGATTGATCTGATTCGATCTTAGTCATATGAAATAAAGTCTTCTATTAACTTTTTTGCCTGAATAGGGATTTTATGACCAATAGAAAGAGTATGTAGTTCAGCTCTAAATCCTGTATCTGAAAATAATCCATGGGCAATTTCACTTTCTTCCGGTAGCACAACCTTATCCTTATCACCATGTATTAGAAGCACTTTTGTGTTTCTATCCTTATTTAAGATCTCATCTTTAAATCTGTCTTTATAATGAATAAAGCCTGCTATGGGTATAATTCCACCTATCGAGGATTCTTGTCTGATAATGAATTCCATCGCAAGACATGCACCCTGCGAAAAACCAAGTATGAAAATGTTATGATCTGGAAAACCATGATCATTAAGATCTGAGATCATTTTCTTTAAAAGATCAAAAGACTCTTTATACTTCCATCCAGTTTGTTCATTACCTTCAAACCAAGAGTGTTCACCTGGTCTGATCGTAAAAGGCCCTTGCAGAAAGAACCATTTTGTATCTTTCATTTTTAGTGCGTTGGCGACAGGCTCCATTGATGATAGATTGCCTCTCCATCCATGTAGAGCGATGATGGCCTTCCTTGATTCTTTTGATATGGGAATTGACCTTTCAGTCATTGATCAATAAATAGTACAACAACAATCATCTACAATGGTCGCCTCTGTAAAGTCTATACCATCCATTTTATATCTTATGCATTGATCAATATTGATTGATGGTTCTATATCGATCAAACTGGTTGTGAGATCTTCGAGAGTTACCTTTTTATATAGATATCCATCAATGATCCCGCCTCCACAATCATTGCATTCAGCATTGTTTGATGGTGCGTTACATGCAATGAAAAAACATAATATGACCAGATATCTATTAATTGATATTCTCAAGTTAAGAACCAACTTTCCTATTTTTTTCATAATCATCCATCCTTTTATTAAAGTCATCCAGGTCTTTTGCTCTGAGCAGTGGACTGTGTTCAATATTCTTATGAAGTGTTATGGTTGACCTCTCTCCATAATCATGTCCTGGATATATTCTCGTATTTCCTGACATTTTTAGGATCTTATTGTATACTGAATCATATAGGTCTCTGATGTCACTCTTCTTTCCTTTGACGCGACCTGTACGGCCAACGAACATAGTATCACCCGTAAATAAAACAGGAGGCAATTGATAACAGATAGAGTCAAAATAGTGTCCAGGCGTATGGATGCCTGTGAAATTCAATTCTCCTATGATGAATCCTTGGTTATCTTCAATTTTTTTAAAATTATGATTCCTTTCCATAAGGCCTAGCTCAGGATGTCCAAGGATGGTGATCTCTGGGAATTTTGCAATATATTCACTTAGATATTCTATGTGGTCACTATGACCATGTGTTATCAAAATTGCAATAGGCTCAGCTCTAATAAAATCAGAGATCCCATCAATTCCTATGGCTGCGTCAACTAGAACTTGAGTACCTGTTCGATTACAGGTAACCAAGTAAGTAAGGTTCTTATCATGACCACCTAAAAAAGTACGTATTGAAAAATCAGTTTCCGGATTCATGAATTATTAATTGAAATATAATAAAATTCTGTAATTTACCTTTGAAGAACATACCCAAAATGATTCATTAATCAATTGGTGAATTATTTATCATTGAACATAATGGAAAAGAAACAAATAGCCTGGTACCTTATTTTTGGTGGACTTGCCATATTCCTATTGGAATTTGTAAGTACAATTCTTTCTTTTATATCGAATCATCCTTTGCTAGGAGTCGCTTGCATTTTGATTGGTTGTGGTATGTTTTTTCTTACTTATGACGAATGATCAATATGAATCATTACTAAGTTCTTTATTAAAGATCACTAAAAGGGAATCTAAAATGAAATACTTTTCTACATTATTTATAATCTTGCTAATAATTGGCTGTGGTAAAGAAACGAATCGGAAATCAATTTCCACTTTATCTACTTTCAGTGATTCTACCAGTTACGCCTTAGGTGCAGATCTTGGTTACAATCTAAAGCAACAGCAAGTAGAAATAGATTACGATGTTTTTATGGCTGGGCTTACAGATGCAATGCTGGATGGCGAGTTGGTCAAACTAGATCAAAAACAAAGACGTGCTGTCATGGCATCTCTTCAGCAAAGCATAAGAGACAAGGCAAAGAAAGAAGGCGAGACCAATCTAAAGGTAGCTGATGAATTTTTAGCAAAGAATAAGAAAGATAATTCTGATGTAAAAGAAACACCGACTGGACTTCAATATAGGGTTATTACAGAAGGTGATGGAGCTAGTCCAGTTCAAACGGATAGGGTCAAGGTCCATTATGCTGGGAAGTTAATTGATGGTTCTGAGTTTGATAGTTCCTATGAAAGGGGAGAGCCAACGGAATTTGGGCTTAACCAGGTTATCAAGGGATGGACAGAGGGGCTCCAGCTTATGAAGGTCGGGTCAAAATACGAGTTCTTCATACATCCAAAGATAGCATATGGTTCACGTCCGAGACCATCGATTCCTGCTAATAGTGTACTTATCTTTGAAGTTGAGTTACTGGACATTGTTACAAAATAAATAATCTTGTTGATAAAGAGTATGTAATTGCAGTGGGGGCAACTCCTGCGCGTAGGTTCTATGCTTTTGGTTTCAAACTCACCTTTTGATGCTGGGTCAATCATAAAATAAAAAGTAAGAAGTGATAGAGAAGTACCCCGGACAGGATTCGAACCTGTGACCCACAGCTTAGAAGGCTGTTGCTCTATCCAGCTGAGCTACCGGGGCATAATATATATTTCTATCTGAAAATTACCATCAAGGCATTAATGATAAAATAAAATGAAATAGACTATTTTAAGTTACTGAGAAAAACACTTCTATCAGGAAAAAATCAGTAAAATCCTCTCGTCGGTGTCTCCTCGAGAAAATTCTTGACAGTTATCAAGGATAAGTTGTACACTTACCGAGGAGAGAGATTGAGTTTTATCTCTATCCACTACCAAAGAACCAATAAAATACTAAAATGGAGGTCTCAAATGGCTGAAGTAGTTGCCAAATCTGGCGTTTCAAAAGAAAAAGGATATTTATATTATCTTGGTAAAGATGGTAATGTTTGGCGTTCGCAAATGGCTCGTGCTGGTAAAGGCGGCGGTAACGCTGAAAAAGTCGCAGACGCTGGTGTATCTAGAGAGTCTGGATATTTGTATTACATTGACAAAAATGGTGATGTATCTCGTTCACCGATGGCAAGAGGTCGTAAATAGTAGATTATACTACCCATTTAAAAAAAAGGCTCTCAAAATAGAGAGCCTTTTTTTTTATGCAACATTGTATTAAGTTTGTTAAATTTCGCCGGTTGATTTTGCCAAATAATCCGAGGGACTATCATCCGTATAGAGAATAAATTATGAGAAATATAATAATATATATGGTCATTCTGTCTGTCATCACTCCAATGAAAGGGGATGGTCTGCAGTTATTTGGCTCAAAAAAGACTTCAGAAAAAGCAAGTAGTAATAAGAGCGAAGAGCGTAGAACAAATGATGAAATGACCGAAGATTACTCAAGCACTGAGGTTACAGCGAGGAAGAACATTGAATCGGTAATACCGGTAAAACGTGTTCCAAATGGTTGGGTCTTTCGTGATGAACTTCTGGCACCATGGGAGTCAAATTTACCAGCGGTCCTCTCCATTATTCCAGATACAACGGTTGAAGTGGTATACCATGATGACAATAGGACCACTCGTGAAGGATTTGTCCTTCCGATCAAAAGAGCATCTGTAGAATTCCAATACACCTCAAGATTGACGCATGAATTGATCATGCTTGAATTTGTTAACGTTGATTTCATTTACAGTACCACAAATAATAATGATTCACATTTTATCCTTGAGGGAATAACTAAGAAAATAAAATTGAAAGATACTGGCTTTCCGCAATTAGCCTCTTCCGATATCATAAAACATAAAGTGCTGATGGAATATGGAACTCCAAAGGAATTTGATGGTGTGTGGCATATTTATGAAGATAATACTTCAACATACAAGGTTCGTGAGTTGGATGAGCGGAACATAAAGGTTGAATTAAAGAGTCTCAAGGTGGTGGACAAACTGGAGAAGGCGATTGATGACACCTATTCAAAACAAGGTATCGAATATAAAAAACGTTTGATGGTCCAAGGTATAGACATATAATCTGTGTTAAAGAATATTTTTGAAAGAAGGCCTTTCTTGGGCCTTTTTTTATTTCTACCATGCTCAATATTATTGAGTGACACTCCGTATAAACCAATTATTTCAACTATTGAGGTAAGAGGCAATACTAAAACACAGGACTATGTTCTCATACGAGAGATTCTTCATCCTATAAACAATCCTCTTGATAGTATAATTGTGATTGAAGATAGAAATCGTCTTGACAACTTAGGTCTTTTTAGTGAGTCCACTTGGCAAGTAGTTCCTCTCGAAGATGGTACAGCAAAATTAGTTTTTGTGGTCACTGAATCAATACATAGAACTCCTCCACTGGCATTGCCTACATACAATGAAGATACAGGATGGTCACTGGCTGGTGGATGGGTCATTAATAACTTTAGAGGTAGAAATCAATTTTTGGCTTTGGGGGGCAGTATTGGTGGTGAGAACACCTATGGCATAAGTTTTAATGATCCTTGGATGTTTGGTGATCATATATCACTATTATTGAACATTGGTCGTACCATATCTGGCCATAGGTTTTTAGATAGAACATTAGATGTAAATAGTTTATACGTCAATTTGGGAAAATGGTTTGGAAAGACCATTAAAACCTCATTAGGTATTGAACTAGAAACAAAACTTCTTGAGAATGACCAAAATGAGGATAGATTTTTCTACATTGGTGGCACTGGGACGTTGAAATACGATACTAGGGATATCTATTGGAATCCAGGTAAAGGCGTTCTATTCAGTCAAGACATATACCACAGAGAAGGGATCGAGCCTAAAGATTGGCGAATCACATTATGGACCCAGTCTTTCTCTTGGTATATGAAGTTCAATAAAAAAGGGAAGAAACGTGTTCTCGCATTCAATACTACCCTTAATACCAAGTTAGGTGACAAGGATGATCTTTGGCTTGATTATTTTGGGAATTCCTCAACAATACGTGGCTGGTCATTACCTGATCCTGTTCTTTATTTATCCAATAAAGAATCCTTCAGATTTGGCCATGAATCAGCCTTAATGTCTTTGGAACTAAGGCAAGAATTGATACCCAAGCATGCCACATCTTTTGGCACAGAATTTGGTCTTGCCATTTTAATGTTCTCTGATGTGGGTGTCATTGCAAATGATTGGATCGATCTAAAGGATCAATTACCCATGTATGGATTGGGCGCTGGGATAAGAATACCATTCCCAATGGTAGGTGTCATAAGAGTTGATTATGGATGGGGATATCGAGATGGATTATGGAATGCAGGGTCAATCCATTGGGGTATTGGTCAAAAGTTTTAGTTTATATCTTCTAAGGAAGTGGATTCTTGCTTGGGGCAAGGAGGCCACCCGATATAATGGTCTTCAATCCTTCTTCAACAGTCATGCCTGTAGGTATAGCGTCAGCCTGGGGGATCATTAAAAAAAAACCAGATGTGGGATTGGGTGTGGTAGGTACAAAAAGATGGTAATATGGAATTCCATCCGTATTCTTAGATTCTCCACTGATAAATGCCATCGTCCATAATCCCTGTCTTGGGTATTGGATGTATACCACACCATCAAAAGCATCGGTCGTTCCTTTTGTGAAAGTATCCGTAATTTGTTTTAATGTAGTATATATCATGCTCACAATGGGAACGCGTTTGACAATGCTTTCGCCGATGCCAAAGATCTTTCTACCTAAGAAATTCGTGACAATTAGACCTAGAATATATATCAGGACAATGGTAAGTATGATTCCTAGGCCTGGAATATCTAGTCCAAACTGTTTCAAAATTGGGCCAGACATTTTCTCAAGACTCTCAAAGAGAAACCGAATTACAATAAATGTAAGATACAATGGTAATAGCGTTGCAAGGCCAGCGAATAATTTTGACCTAATTGTTTGTGTTATCGAATTCATGATATGGTAAAGTTAATTGACCTGATATTCTATTGAAAGATGCTCTTTATTGAGCGATGTGTCTTCCTTCATGTCTGAGTAGATAAGATTTTTTCTCTAGTCCGCCTGTATATCCTCCCAGCGAACCATTTGATGATATAATTCTGTGACAAGGGATAATTATGGGTATTGGGTTCTTTGAATTCGCTGTGCCTACTGCTCTTGTTGCCTTGTCATTACCTGACATCCTTGCGATCTCCTTATAAGAGGCGGTCTTACCATATCCTATTTTTTTTACTTGTAGTAGTACTGTCTTATAAAAGGGTGGTAAATCCAATTGTATAGGAACCATAAATGATTTCCGAGTGCCATCAAAGTATTCAATGATCTCTTTTGATGCTTGTTTTGAAATACGAGAGGAATTTTTTGGATTGTTTTTTCTTTTTTGTGAAGATTCACTTATGAATTGAATCTTACATACAAAATCATTATTTGTATGTATTTCCAATATTCCGATTGGAGTATTGATCAGGGAAATGTCATTCATGGAAATTTATCAAGACAGCCCCAAATATGACGGATATACCACCAATAATAGACATAGTTGTTAATGCCTCGTCAAGAAATACCCACCCTAGAGTAGTGGCCATAAGAGGTGGGAAAAAGGCAATGTATGATATCTGTGACATAGACAGATGGGAGTATAGCCAAATATAAATGAACCAGGCAATCAATGAACCAGGAATTGTTAAATATATCAAAGCAAAGATATTGTAATTGCTCCAGATCATTTGCTGATCGTTCTCGATGAAGTAAGATACGGATAAGAGGATGATTCCCGCCATTAATTGGCTTACTGAATTAATATGTAATGATGAAACTATCTGATTATATTTTTTCAAATACACGCTAGGATAGGAGGCGATTATTACCGCGAGAATCACCAGCACAACACCTATGGTGACATTCTCTCCTGAAAGGTTGATGCTTTCAATTAATATGGATGCTGCGCCAATAGATCCCAATGCCAGACTGAGGACCTTTTTTTTTGTCAATATTTCATTTGGTAACATAAAATAGGAGAAAAGTGCAACTGTAAGAGGGAATCCTGACCAAATGATCGAAGAAAGACTGGAGTAGATGTACTGAGTTGCCCAGTATGTCAAACCATAACTAATTGCAAGGTTCAAAACGCCAAATTGAAAATAGATTCGCAAGGCCGGTTTTGAAAAAGGAGGGTAGTTCTTTTGAAAAAATATGATGATCCATAAAATAGATCCAGCTAAGAGGAATCTCATCCCTGAACCAAAAAAAGGAGGAGTTCCGTTTGTGAGGCTCTTTTTTAATATGAACCAGGTGCTGCCCCATATCAAACATAGTAATATGTAACTAAAAAGGACTTTAGGTCTCATAAAAAATGCCCCTAGGAGATCATAGGGGCATCAAGAAAAAAAATAGAAAAAATAGTTAACTTGTTTTGTCCATCTTAATTACAACTGGACTAGCAACAAAGATACTCGAATAAGTACCAATGATAACACCTACTATCATCGCAAATGAGAATGTATGAATTACCTCGCCGCCTACAAGGAATAATATGAGTACTACCAAAAAGGTGGTCAATGATGTTATGATCGTCCTGCTTAATGATTCATTGATACTTTGGTTGATCACAGATTCCATGGAAGCACCTTTTAGTGCCTTCACATTCTCACGTACTCTATCAAAGATGACAATTGTATCATTCAGGGAATATCCAACAATCGTTAAGAATGCTGCAATTACGGCTAATGATATCTCATACCCAAGAACTGAAAAAACGCCTAGAGTGATGAGCACATCATGGGTCAATGCAGCGATAGCACCTACAGCATATTTGAATTCAAATCTGATTGATATGTATACAAGGATAAAGCCCAGTGCATAGAGCATTGCGAGAATGGCATCACCACTTAGTTCAGCCCCTACTTTTGGTCCAACTTTGTCGATGGATAAAATAAAGTCTGTTCGTTCTTCAGGAAGGAGCTCAGGGTAAACCGTTGCAAGTTTTTCAGCAACTCTATTTGCAAATCTAGGAGGCTCATTATCGAGGCTCGCAATACGAATTGCTACATTCGTCTCATCTCCGAAGTGTTTTATCTCTTCCGTGCTAAAATCAAAATTTTGGCCATCAATGGAAACCTCTGCCAAGGCAGACCTAATTTTATTGATATCAACTGGTTCTGTAAAATTTACAGCAACCATAGTACCACCTTTGAAGTCAATACTCAATTTGGGTCCTCCATTGATGATCAATGATGCGGCGCCAATTATGATCAGTAATGCTGATAGACAACCTGCGATGAAGGTCTTGCTCATAAAATCAATATGTGTATCTCTTACTATCCTCATATTCAAATACTCAATTTTGTCAAAGTTCTATTGGATACATAGGCATTGAAGATAGTCCGTGTGATGAAAACGGCAGTGAACATACTAATTAGGATTCCCCAGAATAATACAGTTGCAAATCCTTTGATCGGGCCCGTGCCAAATTGGTACAATACTAGCGATGCGATAAGAGTCGTTACATTCGCATCAATGATAGTAGTAAGTGCTCGGTCATAGCCAGAGTCAATAGCTGCCTTAGGAGTCTTTCCTTTTCGTAGTTCTTCTCTGATTCTTTCAAAGATTATGACATTTGCGTCAATGGACATCCCAACTGTTAGTATGAGTCCAGCTATGCCAGGAAGTGTCAGGGTCGCTTGCAATGATGCTAGGACTGCTAGGACGAGCAAAATATTCCAGATCAAGGCAAAGTCAGCCACTGTGCCAGCTAATTTGTAATAGACCAACATAAATAATAAAACAGATGCAAGTCCAATAAGAACGGCTTGAGTGCCTTGTGATATAGAGTCAGCACCGAGGCTTGGACCTACAATGCGTTCTTCAATGATATTTACTGGAGCAGGCAATGCACCAGCTCTTAGGATGATAGCGAGGTCCTTTGCCTCATTCAAATCAGCGAACCCTTCAATCTGTGTTCTACCACCAGGAATCTTTTCTCTAATTGAGGGAGCCATATGTACCTTTTGATCTAGAACAATAGCAATTCTCTCTCCAACATTTGCGCCTGTAACACGCGACCAAGTTCTTGATCCCTCTGAATTCATAGCGAGTGACACTACTGGCTGTCCAGCAGAGCCTCCACCCAATGATCCGAGATCGGCCCGTGCCTCATCAACAATTCCGCCCGTTAGTTCGGGTCTTTTTTCAAGATAATACAGGCGGTAGTATTTTTCGGGGGCATTTGTTACTACTGCCTCAGACTGCTGACTTAATAGGAACTGTCCATTCGCATTCTCTAAAGTTGATCTTACCTCTTCACGGTCCAATAGTTTTTTGAATGCATATAAATTTTTCTCTTCAATGCCCATATCACCAGGTATTGCTGAAAGTAGTCCTGAAAAGGGTGCTTCTAGGAAAATATCATCAACTGTATTTTCCTTTTCAGTTGATTCATCGACAATGGTCTCTGTATCACCAAAAAGTTCTGATACCGTTGTAGAACCATCGTCCTTATTACTTTCATCTGTTTTCTTTGTATCTTGTTTTAGGGTGCTTGCTAGAGTCTCATCGCCTTTTAAGGCATTATCTAATTGAGTGATTACCTCATTGGTCACAGCAATATTTTTTACCAGATAAAATTCAAGTAATGCTGTGCTTTGGAGCAATGCTCGAGCTCTTTCTGAATCTTGTATTCCTGCTAATTCAACTACTATGCGATGGTTGCCCTGCTTTTGGATGGTGGGCTCAGACACTCCAAATTGATCAACACGATTTTGAAGAATTTCCAAAACACGGTTGATTGCATCATCTGCCTCATCATTCAGTGCTGTCATTATTTGCTCCAAAGATGCGCCATATTCATGGTAGTAACGAGATAGTTTTATCCCATCCGTCTTTACATTTTCTTCGAATACACTAAAAAAGTCTTGATTCTGACCTGATGATCGGTCTTTTGCATCATTAATTAGATTCTCAAGGCGATCATCCTTGATCGATGCAAGGTTACTGACCAACATAGGGATATCAGCCTCGAGTACAATGTACATGCCACCCTTGAGGTCCAAGCCCTGCCTTATGATGCGTGATTCCGTTTTTTCTAGTTCACCTGAGGTGCGCAGCTCTTCTTTCTTCTCCTCGGACATATTCTCATATTCCCAAGTAGGTTGTAGCGCATAGATCGCCCAAGCGAGGATGATCCCAATGATCAAATATCTAGGTGTTAAACTTTTTTGCATTTAAAAATCTACATATATACTTTAAAAAAGCCGGTGAATATACTCTTTCGATTCTCTGGGTGGCAAGAAAACAGACATATAATTTAAATTTTTATGATTCCCAATTTTTCACCAACTTTGGCAAATGAATTTACTGCATGGTCTAAATGTCTCTTGGTCATGGCAGCAGAGATCTGCACACGAATCCTAGCCTTGCCCTTTGGTACAACAGGGAAATAAAAACCGATCACATAGATACCTTCCTTTAACATCTCATTTGCCATCTCTTGTGCTAATACTGATTCATACAGCATGATAGGGACGATGGGATGCTCACCATTTAGGATCTCAAAGCCAATCTTTGACATTTTTTCTCTAAAGTATGCGGTATTTTTCTCCAGTTTGTCTCTAAGTGCGGTTGTGGATGAAAGCATTTTAAATACCTTAATACCAGCTGCTACGATCGCGGGCGCCACAGTATTTGAAAATAAATAGGGTCGAGATCTTTGTCTTAAAAGCTCTATGATCTCTTTTCTTCCAGTGGTAAAACCTCCAGAGGCTCCTCCCAAAGCTTTACCAAGAGTGGATGTGAATATGTCAATCCTTTTCATAACATTGTGATGTTCGCCTGAGCCACGACCAGTTTGGCCAATGAATCCAGTGGCGTGGCTATCATCAACCATGACCATTGCATCATATTTTTTTGCTAATTGAGTGATCTTGTCAAGTTTTGCAATATAACCATCCATTGAAAAGACACCATCTGTAGCGATCAGTCGGATCCTTGAATTTTGAGCTTGCTTGAGTTTGTCCTCAAGATCATTCATGTCGCTATTTTGATATCTAAATCTTTTTGCCTTACAAAGTCTTATGCCATCGATGATGGATGCATGGTTCAATGAGTCAGATATCACCGCATCTTTCTCACCCAAGATTGTCTCAAACAATCCACCATTAGCATCAAAACAAGATGTATATAGAATAGTATCATCTGTTTCAAAGAACTTGGAGATCTCATTCTCCAGTTCCTTATGAAGATCTTGAGTTCCACAAATAAATCGGACTGAGGCCATTCCAAAACCGTGGTCATCCATAGCAGATTTGGCAGCATCTATCACATCCGGATGATTCGCAAGACCAAGATAATTATTAGCACAGAAATTCAACACGCCCTTGCCATCTTTGGTCTTTATTTCAACACTCTGAGGAGTTGTCAAGGTCCTTTCGTTTTTATATAGGCCTTCTGATTTGATCTCGGCTATAATATTATTATAATGATCTATATTGTTTTCCATTACCATTCGAGCACGATCTTGCCGCAGTCGCCTGTTTCCATAATATTGAAGGCATCCTCAAATTGATCGATGGGTAATCTGTGAGTTAGCACATTAGATACATCTAGACCGCTTCTTAGCATTTGTGCCATTTTATACCACGTCTCATACATCTCTCTGCCATATATGCCCTTTATCTTTAAACCCTTGAAAATGATGTTATCCCAATTTATCATTGTAGAATCTGGCAGGAGTCCTAAGAGTGCAATTTTTCCTCCGTGATACATATGCTCAAGCATCGTACTGAATGCTTCCGGGTTGCCAGACATCTCCAAACCAACATCAAAGCCGCTTGTCATTCCTAATTCAGAATAATATTCATGGATTGAATTATTTAAGACGTTGATCGTTTTGGTCGCGCCCATTTTTTTTGCCAAATTCA